>Ga0247608_10000941_pt1 | contig 43148 bp, 71 predicted proteins | sample 176DNAGHGlowgp2_FD_193490 | JGI IMG/M metagenome (GOLD analysis project Ga0247608, IMG submission 193490) | Sheep rumen microbial communities from Palmerston North, Manawatu-Wanganui, New Zealand - 1766 DNA GHGlow gp2 | ecosystem: Host-associated > Mammals > Digestive system > Stomach > Rumen ...
ACAACAGTTATTAGAATTTATAAATCTAGGTGGATTTAGTTGTGGTTTAGGTGAAATGAGAACTGAAAAAGGTGGAAACTTTGGTTCTTATGAAGTACAAACAAAATAACACTTTTATAAGTGTTATCTTGCCAATATGTTTTCCTATCTTTACTGTTTTTCATTATATATTGGCAAGACAATGTTTATAAAAATTATCATAGGTCCGTTGCGTTTCGTTACGCTATGATATGTTCCGCTATGGCAGGTAAGGTAAGTTGGGTTCTGTTTTTGTAAGGTTATATTGGGTCAGGTCAGTTCTGGCAGGTTAGTTTTTATGAAATTGTATAGAAATATACTTTTTCTATATACGTTGATAGTTTAAGGGTAGAATATTGGTCTCCAAAACCGAGGGTCTAGGTTCAAATCCTAGTCAACGTGCCAATTTAAGATAAGGCAGGTAGGGTGGGGTTGGTTGAGGTAACGCCGGGTACGGTCCGTTAAGGCAGGTTGGGTTCGGCTCGTAGTGTTGAGTTACGTTCTGTTGCGTTTAGATATGTTGCGACACGGCAGGCATGTTGTGTTTTGATATGTTTGACTTCGGAATGTTCAGGTGAGGTAATCTTAATATAAAGGAGAGTGAAAAGATGAGAAAATATAGTTGGAAAAATTATGCGTTTACACAAGATAGCCAAAAAGTTGGAGAAGAATTAGAAGAATTAGAAAAAACATCAGAAATTACAAATAGAAATGTTTTAGCGTATGCAAGAAAAAATAAAAATAGTGAGTTACATAAATGTTTTGAATGGGATGATGAAAAAGCAGGAGAAAAATATAGATTAATTCAAGCAACAAATATTATTTCTTCTATTTCAGTTGTAATTGAAGAAGAACCAATAAAAAAACAAAAAATATATTTTAGTATTAAAAGTGATGAAAAAGAAGGCAGAAAATTTAAAAACATAAAAGATATACTTGAAGATGATGAAGATTATAAAGCACTATTAAATAAAGCAAGAAAAGAATTTGAAACTTGCAAAGACAATTATGATAAGTTAATAAAAAGAGAAGATTTAAAAGATATTATATTTGATATTTATAGAGAAATTTAGTATAATTAAAATATAAAGGGGAGCAGGAATGTTCTCCTTTTTTTGAGGGTTAATATGAAAGATAAGAGGTTGGTATTTTATAGTTTATTAGATTTTTTTCCTAATAGAGAAAATATAAAAGAAATATATCAAAGTAAAGAATTAGATGATAAAATGATATATAAGATGTATGTTTATTCATTGCCTTTTATGGAAGATAACATAAAAGATTTAATATGGGAATATTTGAATGGTTGGGAAGAAGGTCAATTTGAATTAGCAAGATTTTACCGTTTAAAAAAAGAAAAATTAGAAAAGAGGAAAAGGCTTGAAATTCACGATAAAGAAGAAATTACATAATTGGAATGATATAATAGGTCATAATAGAGCTAATAGATTTTTTGCCAATAAAAAGAAGCAAGAAGAAATGGAAGAGATAAGCAAATATATAAATATACCATCCATAGAGAAATATCCTGTTAAAATGGTGTTTAAATGGCATATAAAGAGCAAAATATCTGATTTAGATAATAAGTCGGTAAAAAGCATTTTAGATGAAATGCAACGGTTAAACGTGTTAAAAAATGATAATACAAAGTATATAAATGAAATAACATATATAGCAATACCAGATAAAGAAGATTATGTAGAAGTGGAGATATTAAATAATGGAAATAATTAATAAAAAATTAGAAGAAATAACACCGTATGAGAAAAATCCAAGAAAAAATGATGAAGCAGTAGAGTATGTAGCAAATAGTATAAAAGAATTTGGATTTAAAGTGCCTATTATTATTGATAAGAATAATGTAATAGTAACAGGGCATACAAGATATAAAGCAGCAAAGAAATTAGGATTAGAAGAAGTGCCTACAATAATGGCAGATGATTTAAATGAAGAACAAATAAAAGCGTTTAGATTAGCAGATAACAAAGTAAGTGAGAGGTCATATTGGGACTTTTCATTATTAAATGAAGAATTAAATGGCTTATTAAATATGGACATGGAAAATTTTGGGTTTTCAGATTTTAATGTTGATAATTTTATTGACAGTTTAATTGAAGAACAAGATGGTGCTAATTTAACTACTAAAGATACTTTCTCAATAACTTTTGTTTTTAATAAAAAGAATGAGGATAAATTTGCAAAATATTTTAAAGAAAACGGAAAAGATGAAATTGTTTCATTAATAGAAAAACACATTTTAGGAGATGATTAAATGGCAGAATGTGGTACACAATGTTATTTATGTGATTTACCAATAAGATTTGACACATACGAAGGATGTTCACATGGTTGCGAATATTGTTTTGCTAAAAAATTTAAAGATATAAATAAAATAAAAAAGGGGGAAGGTGTTGAAAGCTTAAAAAAATTTATAAAAGGTGATAGAAACTTAAATACAAAATGGTGTGATTGGCAAATACCTTTACATTGGGGAGGTATGTCAGACCCTTTTCAACCTGTCGAAAAAAAACACAGGGTTAGTTATGAATGTTTAAAGTATTTAGAAGAAACACAATATCCGTTTGTTGTTTCTACTAAAGGTAAACTTATTGCAGACGAAGAATATTTGTCTTTATTAGAAAAGTGTAATTGCGTAGTGCAAATTAGTATGGTATGTAATTCTTATGATAAATTAGAATTAGGAACACCTACATATAATGAAAGACTTGAAATAGTTAGAAAAATATCTCCTAGAGTAAAAAGAGTTATTATTAGAATACAACCATATATGCACGAGGTATTTGATGAGGTGTTTAACAACCTAAAAAAACTAAAAGAGGCAGGAGCCTACGGCGTAATAATTGAGGGTATGAAATATAACAAAAAAATAAATGGCATGGTAAAAGTAGGTGGAGATTGGACATACCCTTATGAATTAATTAAAAGTGACTTTTTACAATTAAGAGAAGAGGCACACAGGGTGGGGTTAAAAATATATGCTGGAGAAAACAGAATAAGGAAATATGGAGACAATTTAACCTGTTGTGGTATAGACGGTTTAGAAGGATTTATACCTAACAAATTTAATCTTAATCATATATTAAATGGTGACAAACAAAAGCCTACAAAAAAAATGCAAGAGATGGGCACAGGACATTGTTTTAGGGCAATGAAAGCAAATAGTGTTGAAGGTCCTATAATAGAAAAAAGGAGTTTTGCTTATAATATGTTAAATTATTATAAAGAAAATAAAAATTCAATTAATGAAGTAATGGGAGTTAATAAAAAATGATAGAAAAAGTAAATCCAAGTCATCCTGATAAGGTGGCAGATAGAATTGCAGGTGCATTGGTTGACCTAGCATATTTAAAAAGTGAAAGACCTAAAATTGCAGTAGAGGTGTTAATAGGTCATGGCGTATGTCATATAATTATAGAAACATCAGAAGAATTTACACCTGACGAGGTGGCTAATATAGTAAAAAGAATAGGTGGAACCAATATGTTAATTGATTTAGCAGTAATACCACAAGACAAACACCTATCAAAAAATCAAGAAGAAGAAATAAGATGTGGAGATAATGGAATATTCAAAGGTGTGCCATTAACTGAAAATGAAAAGAAAATAAGCCAAGAGGCAAAAGCATTATATGAAATATATCCCACTGATGGTAAATACATACTAACTGATGATAAGTTTATATGTTGCCAAAGTAATGCTAACAACAGTTATTTATTAGAATACTTTGCAGATGTTTTCAAAGATAAAAAGGTAATAGTAAATCCACTAGGAGAATGGACAGGTGGCACAGATGTAGACACAGGGGCAACTAACAGAAAACTAGGTTCTGATATGGCACAAAGTGTTACAGGTGGTGGATTACATGGCAAAGATTTATCAAAAGCAGATGTGTCGGTAAATATATATGCCTTTTTAAAAGCACAAGAAACAGGTAAGCCAGTAGAATTATACTGTGCCATTGGTGATGATACAATAGATGGAAAACCTTATATAGAAATAGTAGAGATTGCTAAAAACTATATAAATGAAATTGGTGGATTTGAAAAGTTCGCCGAATGGGGATTATATTAATTATAATCATTTATATATAGAAACACATTAGGTTTATACCTAATTTTTCTTTTATTTAATTTTATGTTATCCTTATATTATGAAAAATGGGGAATAATATGATAGTTATAACAAAGACACATTTTAATGGAATATATAAAACAGAGGTTAGAATGTTTAAAAGAAAAGGTTTAAAATATTATTTGTTTATTATACAGATGAAATTAAAACATGTAGACACGCAAATAATAGAAGGAAGTGATTAGGTGGCAGGAAAAGATAATTTGATACCACAAGCACATACATTAACACTCGAGGAACAGAGGGCAGGTGGTAGGGCAAGTGGTGAAGCAAGAAGAAAGAAATCTACTATGTTGGCAGATTTAGAGAAAATGCTTAACTCTAAAAATAATAGTGGCACCACATACCAAGAATTAGCAACATTAGGATTAATAAAAGGTGCAGTAAATGGCAGTAGTAAGAATTATGAATTAATATATAATTTAATAAGTGAAAAAGAAAAGAAAGAACAAGCAAATGAGATAAATATAACTTTACCTGCTAAAGATATTGCAAGTTCTTTTGTAGATATAAATAGAAGCATAGATAATAGAGAATATAGAGAATATTATTTAGAAGGAGGACGTGGTAGTACAAAGTCATCCTTTATTAGTGAAAAGATAATAGAGATATTAGAAAACAACCCTAGAATGTGTTGTGTAGTATTAAGAAAAGTAAAAGATACATTAAAAGATAGTGTTTATAGTCAGTTAGAATGGGCAATAGATACATTAAGTGAAACTTATGTAGGTTTAAAAGACAGATGGAAATTAACAAAGAGTCCATTAGAAATAACAAACACAGTAACAGGGCAAAAGATATATTTTAGAGGTGCAGATGATTATGGGAAGATTAAATCATTAAAACCACCAAAAGGAATGTATATAGGTATAACATGGTATGAAGAGTTTGACCAATTTGCAGGAATGGAAGAAGTGCGTAAGATAAATCAGTCTTTAATTCGTGGTGGAGATGATTTTGTACAGTTTTATTCATATAATACACCTGCAAGTACAATGCACTTTGTAAATGTAGAAAAGATAATACCAAAAGAAACAAGATTAGTACATTTAAGTGATTATAGGAGCGTACCTAAAGAATGGTTAGGGCAAGCATTTAGAGATGAAGCAGATTATTTATTAAGTATAAATGAAAGATTATATCAGAATGAGTATTTAGGTTTAATGACAGGTACAGGTGGAAGTGTATTTGAGAATTTAGAATTAAGAGAAATAACAAATGAGGAAATAAATAATTATGATTATATATATCAAGGCATGGACTTTGGTTGGTTCCCAGACCCACTAGCATGGACAAAGATGTGTTACAATCCAAGTAATAGAACATTGTATATATTTGATGAATATGTAGTAAATAAGATGAGCAATGCAGATGTATGGCAGAATTTAAAAGAATTGAAGGGAGTGACAGAAAATGATTTGATAATAGCCGATAGTGCAGAGCCAAAGAGTATAGGAGATTTTAGAGGATATGGTAGTATGATGAGAGGTGCAGAAAAAGGACCTGAAAGTGTTAAATATAGTATGAAATGGTTATCTGCATTGACAAAGATAGTAATAGACCCTAAAAGATGTCCTGTATCGGCACAGGAATTTAGCACTTATGAATATGACCAAGATAAAGATGGCAACTATATAAGTGGTTATGTGGACGCAAATAACCATTGTATAGATAGTGTAAGATATGCGTTAAATAATATATGGAAGAAAAGAGGACAGTAGATGTTAAAGAGTATATGGATATGGATATTGAACAATGTGTTTCATGTCAAAACAGAAACTAATCAAAAAGAAGTAGAAGATAATCAAAAGTATGCACATGAATATGAAAGAATAGATGGAATTAATTTTAGTTCTATATTTAGTAATAAATTAGCTAATTATGTAGTAAATGATAGTAATATAAACATATTAGGAGAAAACCCAAGAACAGATTTATTAAATAAAACGGCACAAAGTATGTGGAAGAAAACAAAGAAAATAACATCAATGACATTTGGTTATGGTGGAATATTTTTAGTTCCTTATGTAAAAAATAATAGATTGTATTATAGTATTGTGTCACAAAGTAGAGTCACAATAGATAGTGTAGAAGGAGATTTAATAACAGGTGCGACAATATTAGCAGAAAGAAAAGAAATAACAAACGCATTAGGGCAAACAAAAATATATATAAGATGGACTAATTATAGATTAGAAAGAAAGAAAAATAGTGATGAGTCAAATGTAATAATAGAGCAGAAATTTAGTGATGAAACAGGAAAAGAAATACCTGTTCCTGATTTTTGGAAAAATATAATGTTAAAACAAACAATCACAAATGTTGATAGAGTATTATTCGGTTATTCAAAGTCACCTATAAATAATCGTAAAGCAAATGATAAGTATGGAGTGCCAATAACATATGGGTGCGAAGATACAATTAATGAAATAAAAGATACAATGAAACAAATGTATAGAGAATATAAGTTAAAAGAACCATTTGTAGGGGTAGATGTAACAATGTTTAATGGAGATAATGCCTTACCAATAAATGGTTTATTTAAAAAGATAGATAGTGGAGAAGATAATTTTTTTGAGGTGTTTGACCCACAATTTAGAGATTATACACTAAGACTACAAGAGTTGTTTCAAAGATTAGAACATGAAATAGGAACAAGTGCAGGAATTATTAGTAAAGTAGAAACAACTAACGCAACGGCAACTGAAATAAAAAGAGCAATGTATGATACGTTTACCATAGTAGATGATATGAGGACAAATTTAGAGAAAGCCTTTGAAGATTTTTTCTATGCTTGTAATGTATTAGCAAACGCTTATAATTTATCACCTGAAGGAGAATATGAAATACAGTATGATTGGAGTTATTCATTATTAGAAGATGCAACAGAAGATTTTAGTCATTTAACAATAGGATATGATAAAGGTGTTATAAGTAAAGCAGAATTAAGAAATTGGATAAAACCTGATGAAACATTAGAAGAAAGCCAGAAACAAATAGATGAAATAGTAGAGAGTGAACCAAGTTTAGATGATGTATTAGGTAAAAGAGGTGAAGAATAATGACAATAAAAGTAAATGCACACAATTTAGAGATAAAAAAAGAATTAGTAAATGAAAAAGAAATAAATGTAACAAAGTGTATATTTGAATTTGATGAAGAAATAACAGATGAATATGTAAAAGAAGCTTATTTTACTTACAATAATACAACATATAAAAAAATAATAGTTAATAATAAATGTAGTATACCTGGAGAAGTATTAGATGAACAAGGAGAAATAGAATTAGGTGTAGTATGTTATTTAGTAGAAAATAATGAAGAAATAAAAAGATACAACCCTAGCCCTGTTTATTTTAGTACAATAGGTGGTTCTATAAAAGAAAATGTAGAGAATACACAACCAATAACACCAAGTGAAATGGAACAGTATGAACAAGCATTAAATAACGGTTTAAATGAAATAGATAGTGCATTAGATGATTTGCAAGAAAAAGTAGATAGTGGATATTTTAAAGGTGAAAAAGGTGATACAGGAGAACAAGGACCACAAGGAATACAAGGAGAAAGAGGTCTACAAGGAGAACAAGGAATACAAGGTATTCAAGGAGAAAAAGGAGAAAAGGGAGATAAAGGCGATACAGGTGAAAAAGGACAAGATGGAATAAATGGAACAAATGGTGTTGATGGAAAAGATGGAGTTATACAATATACTGCAGGAGAAAACATCACAATAGAAAACAATGTAATAAGTGCTAGTGGTGGTGGGTCAACTACTGTATTAGGAGATTATACAGATTTTAATACAAGTGCAACTGCCTTAAATTTAGATGATTTAGAACCAGGAATGTATTTTATATCAGTTAAAGGTGACCCATTTGTAAATGATACAAGTTTTTATATATCATATACTTTTGGTGGACAGGTCTTAAAAACACAAATAAATATGCCAGGAACATTTTATAGATATAATTATGTGGTTAATTTTATAGTGTTGACAATAGAGCAAAAAAACCAAGAGGGGAATTTTGTATTATGTAGAGTACAAAACATAGCATATTATTCAAATAATAGGAATTTAGGTTTTGTTACAATAACAGTACGTGTAAATAATGGAAATTTATCAACAAGTACAATATATGAAAATTATGAATTAGTATTAAGGGGAAGTAGTCAAACAATAAGTGGCAAAAAAACATTTTCTACATTACCTGAAAGTTCTGTAACACCAACAACTGATTATCAATTAGTAAATAAAAAATATGTAGATGATATTATTAATAATTCAAATGATATTTTAGTTTTAAAAATGGATGATACAAGTGATGAAGCAAAAGAAAAAGTAAGTAAAGCAATAAATTCGCATATTGGTAAATCGTTAATTTGTATTGTACCTTCATATCAAAACCCTGTTTTAACTGTATGTTTTACCATAACTGTAGGAGTAACATCATACACATTTGTTAAAAATAAAGAAACTATTGCATATAGTGATAGTAAAGGTGATAGAAGATTTAATACAATAGTTGTAAATGGAACATGGGAAAATGATGTATTTACATGTACGCAGATATTATATTATTTAAAACAAGAATTATATCAAGCTCCTTATTCTTTGACAGTAAATAATACTAAAGCGTTTGTACCAACGGATAATTACAATCCAAGTACAAAATTATATACAGATAAAACACATTATGAGAATATGAGTGGATATGACGCCACAAAAACGCAAATATTAAAAAATATAAATGGAACATTGACATGGGTTGATGAATAGGAGGTAATCCTATATGTTATCAGAAGAATTAACAGAGGTGTTAGTTGAAAGATTAGTAAATAGAATTGAAAAAGTAAACACGTATATATTAAAAGACATAGCAAAAGTAATAAAAGAATTAGGCACGTTAAGACCTAGTGATGTTCACCAATTAATACAAATAATGAAATATGGTGGCAATTATAATAAAATATTAAAGAAAATATCACAAATGACAAAGTTAAATCAAAAAGAAATAATAAAGATATTTGAAGAGGTGGCAAAGTCAGATTATAGGTTTGCAAAACAGTTCTATAATTATAGGAACAAAAAATATATACCGTGGGGAAAAAATAAATCTTTACAAGAACAAGTATATGCAATGGCAAGAGTAACGGCAGATGAATATTCTAATTTGAGTAGAACATTAGCATTTTCAAGAAAAGTAAATGGTAAGGTTGAATATACCGACATTGGTAGAATATATCAAGAAGTAATAGATGAGGGAATAACTGCAATAAGTCAAGGTAAGAGTACATTTGATAAAGAAATGCAGAGAACAATAAAAGAATTAGTAGAAAGTGGTATTAGGAGTGTAGATTGGGAAAAAGGAACATCTAGGCGTTTAGATAGTGCAGTTAGAATGCATTTAAAAGCAGGTTTAAGACACTTACATAATGAAACAGAAAGAATAATAGGTGAAGAAATAGGTGCAGATGGAGTAGAAATAACAGTACATGCCAATCCTGCTCCTGACCATGAAGAAGCACAGGGCAGACAATTTACAAACGAACAATTTGAAAGATTACAAAGAATAGGATTTGCAGTAGATGTAAAAGGTAGAGAAATAAATTTACATAGAGAATTAAAAACAAAGATGGCTAGTGCAGTAAGTTTTAGACCTATAAGTGAATATAATTGTTATCATACAATATTAACCGTAGTATTAGGTGTAAGTAAGCCATTATATAGTGATGAACAATTACAAGAAATAATTGATAATAATGAAAAAGGTTTTGAATTTGAGGGAAAACATTATAGTATGTATGATGGTACACAATTACAAAGACAGATAGAAACTGCAATAAGAAAAGAAAAAGATAAGCAGATAATGGCAAAAGAGTCAGGACAAGATGAGTTAGTACAGAAAGCAGAAAAGAATATAGACACATTATTGAATAAGTATGTAGATTTATCTAAAAAAAGTGGTTTACCTACAAAAATGGAACGATTAAGAGTAGATGGTTATAAACAAGTTGTTAAGAAAAAATAATTGTGATATAATTAAATTGCAAATGTATTTTTGCATTAGAAATTGTTTTTTCACCTCCTGAAAAGTGAAAAAATATAGAACACTATATGTGTTCTTTTATTTTGCCAAAATATTGAATAAATGATATATTTATATAGGTAAGGGTAAGAGGAGGTTAAATGCTAACAACGATATTAAGTGTTATAATCACGTTTATAGTAAGTTCTTTATTAGGATATGTTACAGGTATAATAAAGAATGAAAGTGTGCAAAATAAAGCGTTATTAACATTATTAAAAACAAATCTAACAAACGTGTTTTTTGTATATAGTGATAAAAAAGAAATACCTGATTATGTATATCAAAATTTCAATGATGAATTAGCAGTTTATGAAACATTGGGTGGAGATGGTTTTATACATACAATGGCAAAGAAAATGGAAAATTGGGAAATAATAAAGACAGATATTTTATAATTAAATAAAATTTGTTATAATAAGTCGCAAAGAAGTAAAAGGTGTTGTAATGCACCTTTTTTTGTTCTTTTAGGAGGAGGTGAAAAATATGTTTAAAGATTATGATAAGTATTTAAGTGCAAGTTTAAAAGTGTATCTATTTTTATTAATGTGTTGTTTTATATTAAAGATAGTTGGATTTAATTATTTTGGTTTAGATGTAAATGATAAGACATTAGTAAATATTAGTAATTTTTTAGTAAAGACTAGAATATCAGATTTAATAATTATGGTAATGATATACATACAGTTTTATTTGTATTTGTGTATGGTATGTAAGAAAAGGAAGTTATATAGTTACACATTATTAGGAGTCATATTAAATTTAATAGTACAAGCAATATTAGTTAATATGTATAAATTAGATTGGATATATTATATATGTAGTTTTTTAATAATGATTGTTATACCAATGATGGTAAATAAAAGTTATAAGATTAAAGAACAAATAAAATATTTGTTATTAATGAGCTTTTATCAGTTGATATGTTTAATAGTAAGAAATATTGGAGTAAATGAAAATTATGATAATTATTTAGTTGATTGGTTATTAAGTTTTGACCAAGTATTAATGTTATTAATCACATATAATCTAGTTTTTATGAAGGGAGGATATAAATTATGTTTGGAACAAATAGTTGGTTATTTTTCGCAGATGAAGAAAAACTTTTTAAACTTGCTCAAAAAGTTGCAAAGAAATTTTTCTAGTTTTAAAGAATTAAACAAAGAAGAAAAAGCAACATATATCATTTATTTTACATTAAGTTTATTTTGGAATTTATTTACAATAGTTACAGTTATATTTATAGCAAAGTTAAATAAGACATTAATAGAATGTATATTTATATTGAGTTCTTTTTGGTTATCTAAAAAGATGTTTGGTAAAGCATTCCATTTAAAAAGCATGATACAATGTTTCATATTATCAAATTTGACATATTATATATTAAATAGGATAACATTACCAATAGGTATTAGTATTGTGGTTCCTATATGCTTAGGAGTTGGTTTATCTTATGTAACAAGTAAGTTAGTAAGGAAATCAAAACCGTTGTATAAAGGTATGCCAGAGAAACTATTTGATGAAACAATATTGCAAGTAACAGATAAAGAAAGTATTAAGTATAAGGTGTGTTATGACTTTTTTATTAATAATGTGAATGCAGTATATTTAGGTAGAAAATATAATTATACAGAAGCAGGAATAAGAAAGATAACAAGTAGAATAAATGATAGTATAAAGGCACTTAAATAAGTGCTTTTATTATGTAAAATATTGTAAACTTTTGTTTAAAGTGTAAAGCAAATTGAAATTCACAAAATAAAATTTTTTTTCGTAGGTTTTCCGTTCGCAAACGTAGTAATATCAATGGTGTAAACTCCAATGTAAAGTGGTTTACATTTTACATTGTAAACAAAATATGGTATAATATATACATATAAAGGGATTAATAGGGGTCACTTTATATACACACAGTTCTAGGAAAATTTAGGAGGTGAAAGAAATGTTTGGATTATGTATGCCAACAGGCAACACTTATTTAATATTAAAAGATGAAAAGCAAGAAAGCATAATGCTTAATGATGAAGTAAATCCAAGAAAGTTTATAATGACTGACAAACATGTATTATCAGCAGTTAAAAGACATGGATATGTAAGTGTTGAAGCAATAGTATATGAAAGATATGGTAAAAAGACAACTGTATCAATGGCAGAATATTATGCAGAACATGGGCAAGAGTTAGAGGCATAGACCTCTTTCCTTGCTATTTAATGAAAAGGAGTGAAATTAATGAGTTTAAGACCAGGAAACAGTTTAAAGGGTTTTCAGTTCTATGATGATGAGAATAAGACAGAAGCAACATATTTATTTAAAGACAGAATATTAGATATTTGGAAAGAAATAACAGATGAAAGATTAGAAGAAATAAAAAAATATTTAAAAGAAAACTCTTGTGAAATTATTAAAATAGAAGAACACCTATAAGGTGTTTTTTTATTTGTATGAATTTGTACTAATTGAATTTAGGTAAAGTGAAAACAGAGGAGGCAATATTAATTATTTTAAATGATAGTTAATGTGCTTCCTTTTTTATTGGAGGAATGAATATGTATAGCAATTTATATATGCAACCTTATAACCCACAGGTTAGTGTAGATAAGATTAATACACAAATAGCAGAGTTAGAGAAAATGAGAAATCAATTACAACAACCAATGCAACAACCTACCAATTTGACTCAAAATTTTCAATTAGCTCCTAATAATACAACCATGAGATTTGCCAACTCCATAGATGAGGTTCAGAAAGATTTTGTAATAGGCGATACGGCTTATTTTAGCAAAGACATGTCAGTTGTATGGATAAAGAATAATCGTGGAGATATAAAGACTTACGAATTAAATGAATTAGTTTTAAAAGATGAAAAAGATATGCAGATAGAGTTATTACAAGCACAAATAAATGAATTGAAAGGAATGATGAGTAATGAACAACATATTACAGATGTTAATAAATCAGAAGTTCCAACAGATACCACAACAGTTGATGAGCCAATTAGAAAATCAGTTGAAAAGAACAAATCCACAAGCGTACAAAGAGTTCCAACAAGCAAGAAAAAATAATGAGAACCCTAACGAATTTTTAAATAGAACAATAAATAATTTTAGTCCTCAACAAAGACAACAGTGGGAAAACATGACAAGACAATTTAATAATATCAACACACAAAGATAGTGTTTGATATAGAAATCAAGAAAGGAGGGATAAAAGAATGAATGGAGGTTCAATACAACCAACAGTAGAATTAGCAACTACTAATGGAGGCAATGGATTTGCATATCCTGTTATGCCTTATGGAAATGGATTTGGTAGTGGTTTTGGTTTTGGTGGAGATGGTATTTGGGCAATCGTATTAATCGCATTACTATTTGGAAATAATGGTTTTGGTGGTTTTGGTGGAAATAATGGTTGGAATAATATAGCAACAACAGATTATATTTCAAGTGAATTTACTCAAAGAGATGTAAATAATGGAACACAATCAATTTTAACTGCATTGTCTAATGGTTTTAGTGACCAAGCAACAAATACATGTAATTTAAGAAGTGATGTATTGACAGGTAATATGGGAATTATTAATGCAGTACAAGATAGCAAGTATAGTGATTTGATTAATGCCAAAGATACACAAAGAGATATCTTATTACAAACAACACAATTAGAAAATCAAGCAGGAATGAATGCCTTACAATTACAAGGAAAATTAGATGAGTGTTGTTGCAATTTAAGAGCACAAGGAATTGAGAATACTCAAAAAATCCTAGATGTTCTTAACCAAAATACAATAGATGGTTTGCGTTCTGAGGTTAATGACTTAAAGAACACTATTACTGCAAATGGAATTGGAACAAGCATAGTAAATCAAGTAAGACCTTATCCAATACCTGCATACCCTGTAAGTTCGCCATATACAGGTTTTTATGGATATAATGGTGGATTTTATGGAAATGGTTTTTATGGAAACACAATAGTATAGCAAAGAGTCGATAGACAATCTCAAAGGAGAACTTGCTAATGGTGACAAAATGTAACCAGTTGAGAATAGGCAAGACCTATTCTTTTTTATTAAGAAAGGAGAAATAAGAATGATACAAAGTTTACAAGAACAAGAACTAATTTTAACATCTAACACATCACCTATAACATTTGCAGATACAGATTTAAGAACTGCAAGTGCAAATTGTTTTAATGGTTGGTTAAATCATAATGAAGGTTCGGCACAATTTAATATAGTAGCAGGTGGAATTTATGAAATAGAATTTAATGCAAATGTAACAAGTGCAACTGCAGGAGCAATCGCATTTGGAATATTTACAGATGGAGTTAAGTTAAATGGTGGAGAAGCAGATACAGTAATAGCAACTGCAGGAGATTATGAAAACATTTCTATTCATAAATATATAAGAGTGTGTGGTAGAGGAAATGTAACAATTTCTGTTAATAGTTTGCCAACAGTAACATATAGTGGTGGAGCAACACCTGTCGTAACAGATACACAGATACCAATAGTAAAAAATGCAAATATAAGTATAAGAAGATATGCGTAGTAGTGTAGATAATTTAAGCTTGATATTACAAGCATTAAGTTTAGAGATTTTATTTAAAGATTATAACAATAGTGATTTAATGCAAGAACTACAAAGACAAGATACAGAATATTTTGAAAAAATTATTAGAAATCAAGAAGAGATATTAAGCCTTTTAAGGAAGGAGGGAAAATAATGATAGAACAGTTAAAGAGTAAAACAGAAGAAAGTATAAATAAGATATTAAAAGATGGAATAACAACAAATAATATAGATAATCTTTATAAACTTTCAAAGATAAATCACATAGCAAAGGAGGAAGATAATATGAATTATGGAGCTTATGGAAATTATGGTGGTAGAAGAGCAGGATATGATAGTTATGGCAGAGATAGTTATGGGCGAAGAGGATATGATATGAAATATAGAGGACATGATTATATTGATAGAATATCAGATGATTATGGAAGATATATGGATAGTAGAGAAAGATATGGAGCAAGTGAAGAAACAGATAAATCATTTCATTATATGGTAAAAGCGTTAGAAGATTTTATCATGGTATTAAAAGAAGAAGCAGAAACACCACAACAAAAACAAGAATTAATGCAATCATTACAAAATAGCATGAGATAGTATGTATAAATTTTATAATGCAAACGCAGTAAATAGATTTGAAGATGATTGTGTTATAAGAGCAATTTCGTGTGCAACTAATAAGTCATGGGATTATGTATATGATTATTTAAGTGATATAGCACAATATGAGGGAACATTATTTGATAAAAGGGATTTTGTAATAAATTATTTAGATAGAACATACCAAAGAATAGATGGAATACATGGAAGTGTAGGATATGTATCTGGAATGTTCCCTAATAACACTATATTAATAACCATGCCTGGGCATATAGTTTGTTCGAAGAATGGAATTGTGTATGACACGTTTGATTGTAGAGATAGAGAAATAGAGAATGTTTGGTTAGTTAGATAGAGGGCACTTTGCCCTTTTTTAGTTGTTATGATATATTAAATATAAGGAGGATATTATGAAAGTAAGAGCAATAATTAATTTTAATGATTTAGAAAAAAATGAGCATAGAGTTGTAGGAGATGAATTTGAATGTTCTAAAGAAAGAGCAAATTATTTATTAGAACATAAAGCCATAGAAATTATTGAAGAACTTGTAACAGAAGAAAAAGTACAACCATTAGAAGAAGATAATTTAGAAGAAATAGGTAAAGAATTGTTAAAACAAGTTGAAAAAAAAGCAAAACCAAAAAAGACATATAAGAGAAAATAGTTTACAATATAAACAAAATATGTTATAATCATATATATATAAGAGGTGGTTGTATGGCAGAATTTAATGGTAAACAGGGTGTATGGCGAACAGTTGGAGGAAGAAGAATATTTATAGTTAATGGACAAGATTTACCAACTGCTATGAAAAATAGTGGAAAATTTAAAAAAGAAAAAATATCACAAATTAAAGAAGAAGAATATAATATGGGTGATTATAGTCAATGTGCTTTATATATAAGGAATGAAGAAGAAAGAGTAATTGCTTATGTAAAATATATGAAGTTAAATGATATGAAAAAAAGTGATATATACAGAAAAATGTTTGGTAATAAAAGAATAGCAATACAAATGATAGAGGTAGATGAAAATTATAGAAGAAAAGGATATGCTACAAAGTTATTAAAAAAATTGCAAAGTAAATATCCTAATGAGGAATTAAGATTTGGACAATTAGAACCGGATGGAGAAAAATTATTAAATAGTATTGCAGAAATAACAAGTAGTGAATTATTAGAAGGACATAAAAGAAGAACTTATTATGGAAAGATAAAATAGGAGGAATAAAAATGGCAAAAAAAAAATATGAAGAACAAGATGGTGTATGGAGAACAATAGGTGGTAGAAGAGTATTTATAAGAACAGGTGTAAGTTTATCACAAGCGATGAAAGACTCAGGTAAATTTAAGAATATGCGTAAAGATATTCAAGATAATGTAGAATTTAAAGATATAAATGAAAAACAAATGAAAAGGCAGGGTGTGACTGCAAATGAATATAGAAAAGCAGAAGATAGAGTATCAGAATTAAAAAAAGAATATAGAGCATTAGAAACAGAAATAGGAGCATACGATGATGATGAATTTATGAGTGGAAGTCCTGCACATGATGAATTAAAATGGGAATTAAAAGATAAGAAAGATGCATTAAGAGAGGCACAACAAAAGTATGATGATTTAATGAAAAAAGATGGGTTTATAGAGAGAAAGTATAGTATGCCTGTTGAGAAAGATAGCAGAACTCAAAAAGAATTATTAGAAGATAGAAAAAGATTTGAAGCAAAGATGGCTAAAAAATACAATGATAAAGAAGCAAAAGAATTTGATGAAAAATATCAAAAAAGAATGAGCGAGTTGGTTAAAGAACAAGATGAATACGATTTATACAAAAGGGCACAAGAAAATCCTGATAGTATAGACCCAATGACAGAAAATAGTACAGATTGGGAAGCATTAGATAAAAAATATAGTGCAAGATTTGAAAAAGAAAGTATTGAAGCAAATAAACCAGCAGGCCAAAAAACAAGTGATTTAATTAAAGATTTGGGTGTTAGAACTTTTGCAGATGAAATAAAAGATAAGGATATAGAAAGTTCTATAAAAAGTTTATTTATTTATAAAGATGAAAAAGGTATGGGTTCTCTCGAAAAAGACCCATTAAAAAGATATTATGATAAATATGGAAAAGAAAATGTTGATAGAGTATGGAAACAAATGGATAAAAAATATGATGTTATAAAAGGCACATCAATAGATACTGAAGGATTAAGATATAATAATTTAATTGAAAAAGATAAATATAATCCTGAAGCAATACAAAAATATAAAGATGCAACAAAACGTGCATGGGAAAATTATTATGGTGACTCAAGAAAATATAATGAGGAAGTTGGTCGAGCAAGAGAAGAATTTGAAAGAAGCAAAAAATCAGATTATGACCATTTCGCAGGTTGGGAATTATATAGTGATGACCCTAATAGATATGGAGATATAGTAAGAAACCATAATGAAAGTAATGCTTTAAAAGACAGATACCAAGGAACCTATAATTATTTACAAAGCACTACTAATATGAGTGGAGCAGAAATACTAGAATTATTAAAAAAAATAGATGAAGATAAAAAATAAAAGCTCAATTTGGAGCTTTTTTTGTTTTGTACTATAATTAGGGTATGAAGAATATAACTAGAGAGATGTTAAAAATTTATGAGCCAATAAGTGGTTTAGATTGGTTAAATTATAAAATAGTTAATAAGGGGGATATGACGGCACACCACATTTTAAAAAAAGAGCATGGTGGTAAATTAGAACAAAGTAATATTGCTTTACTCATAAATGTATCACACCAATATTTGCATTTAATTGAGTATAAAGATATAGATACATATATAACGATAAATAAAATATTTAAGATAGTTAATGAACAAGGAAAAGAACCTACAAAAGAGCAAAGACAAATAATAGAGTATTTATTACAAGGTTTTGAGTCGGAGCATAGATGGGATAAAGGTAGTAAAGGCAATTTAATTTTACAAAAGAAATATTTACAAAGAGGTACGTTTTGACACGTACTTTTTTTTGTGGCATAATGGAATTGTCGTAAGTGTAAACGATATTACACAAAAATATTTTAATCACGGCGTGGACTTGACCACGATAAAAAATGTAAGGAGAGGAATATATGAGAGAGTTTTTAAAAGGATTAGAATTAGAACCTGAAATGATTGATACAATCATGGCAGAATATGGAAAGCTAGTAACAAAAGATAAAGAGGAAGTACAATCGTTGAAAGGAGAAATTTTGAGTCTTAGAGAAACCTCAAAGAATGCTATTGATTTGCAAGATAAATATAATGAATTAACAAAACAAATCGAGCAAAGCAATGCAGAAAAGAAAGCCAAAGCACAAGAAGATATGATAATGAATAACATTAATTCTGTGGTAGGTGACAAAACATTTGTTAATGATTATACAAAAAATTCAATCATTAATGAAATGAAAAGTGCTTTACAAGATGAAGCAAATATCGGTAAATCTGCAAAAGATTTATTTGATGAAATAACAAATGGAAAAAGTAATTTGTTTTTAAATTCAAATCAAATAGTTGATATGCCTAGTGTAGATGAAAATGTAGAAAATGTAGTAACAAAAGAAGCATTTGATAAAATGGGTTATAAAGAAAGATTAGAGTTAAAACAAAACAATCCTGAGTTATTTAGAAAATATAATGAATAAAGGAGAGAAAAAAATGAAAAAATTAGAATTAAATATTCAAAGATTTGCAGCAGGAACAACTAAACTAGAAAATATGGTTGACCCTGAAGTAATGGCACCAATGATTAGTGCTAAAATTGAAAAAGCCATAGTTGCAACTCCATTTGCAAAAATTGATACAACTTTAGTAGGACAACCAGGAAGTACAATTACTATTCCAAGATATAAATATATTGGAGAAGCAGAAGATGTAGCAGAAGGAGTAGAAGCAGGTACAGTTAAGTTAGAAACAGATACTGACCCATATACCGTTAAAAAAGCAATGAAAGCAGTAACATTAACTGATGAGGCAATTTTATCAGGATATGGAAATCCAGTAGGAGAAGCTAATGCACAATTAGGAAAAGCAATTGCAGATAAAATTGATAATGATGTAATGGAAGAATTAAAAGGAGCACAAAATACAGTTACATTAGAAGGAAATATCTCTTATGACAATGTAGTAGACGCTATTGATAGATTTAATGAAGAGGAAAATGTACCTAAAGTTATGTTTATTCACCCAAAACAAGTAACACAATTACGTAAAGATGATAATTTTATTTCAAATGACAAATATAACAATAATGTTATTATGCGTGGTGAAATTGGTATGATAGCAAATACTCGTATTGTACCAAGTAGAAAAGCAATAAATGAAGATGGTACAAAATTCCTTAATCCAATTGTACAATTAAAAGCAGAAAGTCAAACAGGTGATGAAGAATTATCTGCAGTTACAATCTTCTTAAAGAGAGGTGTAAATGTAGAAACTGAAAGACATACATTATCAAGAACAACTGATATTTCAGTAGATGAGCATTATATTGCGGCATTAACTGATGAAACAAAAGTAGTTGTAGCAACATTTAATGTTCCTGCAGAAGACCCAGGACTATAAGGAAAATAAAGGAGGGCGTTTATGGAATTTAATGGACAATACCTAACTTATACAGAATATAAGGCACTGGGTGGCACATTAGACCTAACGCCTTTTAATCTATTAGAATTTGAAGCAAGACAAAATGTAGATAAATATACTTTCGGAAGATTAAAAGAAATAGAAAAGCAAAATGAAGAAGTAAAGATGTGTATTTTTAAATTAATCAATTTAATAAATAGTTATAGTGTTTATGAAACGCAAAAAAAGGGTATAGCAAGTGAAAGCACAGATGGATATAGTATTTCATATAGTGTGCCATCAAGTGACTTTACAAAGGCTAAAAGCAACGAAATAAAAGGTATTGTAAAAGAGTATTTAGTTGATTGCAAATTAGATAATGGAATACCTTATATGTATTGTGGAGTAGATAAATGATAACTAATTCAAGCTTAACTATTTATCATTTTGATGGTTTAGATGTATCAACGCATTTTGAAAAATGGACTAGACATAATTACGATAAAGTGTGGTTTTTTGGTGGAAAAGGTTCAGGCATTAATAAAGGATATGATAATGCAAATGATGTACAAATAAGAATACCTTATGATGGAAATGATTTAGATATAAATAATTTTTCAATAGGAGATATTATAGTACAGGGAACATTAGACATTGATATAAACACACAAAAAGATTTAAGCAATTATCTAATTTATAATATAACAAGTATTAATGATAATAATTTTGGTAATAATAAGCATATACACATTGGAGGCAAGTAATGGCAAAAAGTGTCAAAATGAAACCAATAAGTGTTATAAAAGCCAGATTAGGAATAGAACCAAATGGAAAAGTACAAAAGCATTTTACAAAGAGATGTGCAGAACACATGGACAAATATGTACCTTATGATGAAGGTAATTTAGCTTATATTACAAGAGAAATAAGAACAAGCCAAATTATCTACAATGCACCCTATGCCAATTATATGTATGTAGGAAAAGTGATGGGACCTAATATACCTATAAAAAGAGGCAATGTAATCATAGGCTATTTTTCACCTAAAGGTAAAAATACAAAACATTACACAGGAGAAAAAATTAAATATCATAAAAGTGCAGGACATGAATATGCAGGAAAATATTGGGACAAAAGAATGTGGAGTGCTGAAAGCAGTGAAGTTATTGAAGAGGTACAAGCTTATATTAATCGTGGAGGTAAATAATGGAATATCAAGATTATAGAATAAGCAAGTTAAGAGAATATCTATTTGGAATAATAAATACCCTTACTACAAATAGAAATTATCAAATCGGAGTAGATTTTTTAGGAAAAATAGAAGATTATTCATTAGATAAAATACCAACAGACATGGCAGTTGAAAATTGGATAATAGGTGTTGTAAAACGTAGAGATGTTTATTCATTTAGAAGCAGAAAAGCTTATGGGAAAGATACATTAGATAATTTAAAAAACATAGGGTTCTTTGAAGAATTTGAAAGTATAATCAAATCTAATAATGATAAAGGCGTATTGCCTGAAATAAATAATATAGAAAGTATAGAATGTTTGAATTGTGGAACATTAAATTATGTAGATGGAACAGAAGCAACATTCGATATGCAGATACAAATAACATATAGAGAGGAGTAAAACCATGAAAATAATAGCCAGAGTCGATTTTACAAGTAACATAGGTAATTATGTTGCAGGTGATGAAATAAAAGATTTAAATTATGAACAAATAGTAAAATTGAATGAGAAGGGTTTTATCGAGCCTCTTGAATATAAAGATTTAGTTCTTATAAAAAGAGAATTAGATGAAAATAAGAAAAAGGAGGAATTATAATGGGATTAATACCAAGTAATATTGAAAAAATTAAAAGAAGTCAATATCAAAAGTTTTTGGATATTACACCAACAAGCACTGCAAGTTGGAAGGTTATCGGTATAGGAATAAGTGAAGCATCTGTTGAGTTCAATCCACAAGTAGATACAGAGCAATGGATTATAGAGGACAATGCTCGCAATGACCATACAAGCAATCAAAAACAATTAAGTGTAACACAAAAATGCTATAAGAATGACCCTGAATTTGAATTTATTGAAGAAGGTAGAGATAAATTAAATTATACATCACATGTTTTAGAGGTGGATACATGGAATGGAACTAATTCAACTTATCCAGCAAAGAAAAGTGATTGTTTAATAACAGTAACATCTTATAGTGGAGAAGAAATTGAATATACAATTTATTTCAATGGAGACCCAACAGTTGGAAGTGTAACAATGACAGATGGAGAACCAACATTTACACCAACGGCTAGTTTATAATATGACCTTAAAAGTGGGAGGTAAAACTCCTGCTTTTTATTATTTTAGAAAAAGAAAGGAGATTATAACATAATGGAGAATGTTATAAAGTTAAATAGAGATAATATATTAAGATTAAAAATAGAAACAGTAGATGGAAAGGACACAGGAGAATATCTTGAATTTGATTTAGAAGATATAGAATTACCATTAAAATATCAAGAATTATTAGAAGAAGATAAAAAGAATAAAGAAAGATTAAAAAATCAAATGTTAATAATTGATAGAAGGCAAGATGTAAAAAACAAGAAAAAATTATTAAGCAAGAATGAAGAAGATAAAATAAAAACATTAAATGAATTTTATAAAAAGGAAGCAGAAATTTATAATATGTTTTTAGGAGAAAATGGAGTAGAAAAGTTATTAAATGGTAGAAAATTAACATGGACAATATTTGATGAAATAGATGAGATAATAGAAAAACAAATAATACCACATTTAGATATGAGTATGGAAAACATAACAAAGAAAGTAAAAGAAAAATATGGACAAGCAGTAAAGCGTAATAAAGAAGTGTTAGAAATAGATGAATAAATATCCTGAATATGTAGAAGTCAATGGAAGAACATATAAAATAAATACAGATTTTAGAGTTGCGATAGAATGTAATAGAATAGCAGAAGATAAAACAATAGGCAATTTAGAACGTGCGTTAGGTGTTATCTGTGTGTTGTTTGGAGAAGAAGCATTAGATAATATGGAAGATAGTGAAAAGTTGCTAGAATTGGCTAAAAAATATCTTTCATGTGGAAAAGAAGTCAAAGAAAGTAATGAGAAACTTGATATGGATTTTATACAAGATATGGATTATATTGAGGCTTCTTTTATGTCAGATTTTCACATAGACATTTCAGAAGAAAAAATGCACTGGTGGAAATTTATGAAATTAATGAATGGACTTTCAAATAGTGAATTAGGGAATTGTTGCGTATTGAATAGAATAAGGAATTTAAGAAATTATGATGTGTCACAAATAAAAGATTTAAAAGAAAGAAACAAAATAATAAAAGCAAAAGAACGAGTAGCATTAAAAAAGGAAGAAGAAAAAGAAGTTGAATTAACAGAAGAGCAAAAAAATAGTGTAGATAATTTTTATAAAGCACTCGGTTTTTAGAAAGGAGATGGTTTTATGTTGAAATTAGATATACAAATGTTTGCAGAAGATGGTAAAGTTATTATAGGAACAGAATTAGATACAAAAAGTTTTGAGGAACAAATAAAACAGACAGAAGCAAAATTAAGAAGATTAGAAAAAGCGTATGAAAAAGCGTCTAAAAAGACAGGAAAATTTAAGCCTAATAATGAAGCAATGGCAAGAATGAGAGAAGAAATAGAAAGAACTTCTAATAAATTAATTGAATTACAAGCAAAACAAGCAAAATTAAATGAGTTGCCTGGTGGTAGTAGTAGTGGGGTTTTAAAATGGTTAAAAGATGCAGGTAAAGAAACAGAAAAAAACATAAAGAAAATAGGTCGTTGGGTATTAGCGATTTTTGGTGTAAGAAGTGCATATATGGCAATAAGACAAGCCATGAGTACAATAACATCACAAGATGAACAATTATCGGCAGATGTAACATATATGAAAAATGCGATAGCATATACATTAGAGCCTGTTATTAGGAGTATAGTAGGATTAATGGGACAATTAATGTCGTATGTTGCATTTATAATTAATAAATTTACAGGAAAAAATATTTTTGCAAATGCTAATAAAAGTTTAAAAGGTGCGACAGGAAGTGCAAAAGCATTAAATAAAGAATTAAGTAAAACAACAGCAAGTTTTGATGAAATGAATATAGTAAATGACACATCTTCTGGTGGTGGTGGAGGTGGTGGAGATACATCTTTACCAAGTATGGATTTAAGTAAGATAGTAGATTTTAGTAATTTTAAGCCATTAGAATGGTTAAAAGAAAAATTAGCAGAAATAAGAGAATGGATATATAGTATTGATTGGCAAGAGTTAGGTTCAAATGTTTATCAATCCATAAAGGCTTTTTTTACAGAAACTGATTGGGCAGGTATATTTGAAAGTATATTTGAAACAATAGGTGCAGTTTTTGGTGGAATAGGTGGATTTATAGTTGGATTTTTAAGGGACGCATGGAAAGACATTTCAGATTATTTTGGAGAATGGATAGAAAAATCACATGAAATGGGTGGAAGTGTAGTTGAAGGAATATTAATGGGAATACTTAATGCTATATATCAAATTGGAAAATGGATATATGACCATATATTTATACCGTTTATAGATGGATTTAAAAAGGCTTTTGGTATAGCGAGTCCAAGTAAAGTGATGGCAGAAATGGGTGGCTATATAATAGATGGATTAAAAAATGGTTTAATAGGTATTTGGAACAGTGTAAAATCTATATTTGAGAATTTAAAAACAAATATGATAAATATATTTATAAGTGCATGGGAAGGAATAAAAAGAGTATTTTCGACAGTTGGTTCTTTTTTTGGAAACATAGTAAATGTTATATATGAAAAATTTAGAACAATAGGAACAACAGTTGGAAATGTTGTAGGTGGTGCATTTAAAGGTGTAATTAATGGTGTTTTAAATGCTATTGAAAATATATTAAATTCTCCAATAAAAGCAGTAAATAAGTTAATAAATACAATAAATGATATACCTGGAATTAATTTAAATAAATTATCAACATTTAAATTGCCAAGACTTGCTAGAGGTGGAATTGTAAATAATCCAGGACCTGGAGTAATGATGGGAAATTATGTAGCAGGAGAACAAGGACCTGAAGCAGTTTTACCATTGACAGAGGAAGTTTTTGATAGATTAGGTGAAGCAATTGCAAGACATCAAAATATAAATGCAACAATACCTGTATATGTAGGTAATAGACAAATAGCAAGAGAATTAAGAAAGATAAATGCAGAAGATAATTTTGCTTTTAATAATTAGGTGGTGATAGTGTGTTTTTAGATAATAATTCAATAGTAATAAATGGAGTAAATATGGGGCAATATATTTTAGAGGCAAAATATCAATTTAATAAACTTTGGAGCAGTGACTCTGGCAGGAATTTGGCAGGGACCCAAAGTGGCACATTGGTTGGAATATTCCCTAAAATAATTTTACAGTTTAGAAAATTAACAAAAGCAGAAATGGAAATAATAGCTCCTATATTAGATAGTACAAGACAAACAGTAACATATTATGACCCTAACAAAAAAACAAATGTAACAATGACAACTTATACAGGTGATTATGAGGTAGTTAATAAAGGTAGATTAAATTATGGTAGAAAAAATGAAGGATTTAGTTGTTCATTTATTGCCGTAAGTAGGAGAGTTTAATGAAAGCAATAACAAGTGAATATAAAGAGAATGTAAAATTATTTGGTAGGCAAATAGATAGTAAAATAATATATGAATTAAATGGTGAGGAAATAGAGTTAGGTGCAGAAGAACTTAACTCTGTAACACCTCATTATGAAAGCACTATATTAAAATCAGTAATGAAACAACTAGACATAGACAGTAATGTAGAGATACCAATAGGAACTGTTTTAGAGTACAAATTTGGCGTATATACAGGTAGTGAATATGAATATATTAGTTATGGTAATTATGTTGTTTATAAGGCAGAAAAGCAAGAAGATACAAAAAGTTGGAAATTAACTTGTTATGATAAAATGTTATATTCAATGGTGCCTTATGTAAGTTTAAATGTAACATATCCAATAACTGTCAAGAACTTTATAGTTGCTATTTGTGATTATATGGGAATTGAGTTTGCAAATAAGAATGACACTTTTGTAAATAGTGATAAAGAAATAACAAGTGAATTATATTTAGATACAAATGGAAATAGTTTAGATTATACATTTAGAGATGTATTAGATGAATTATCGGCAGTAACGGCAAGTATTATATGTATCAATAGTGATGATGAATTAGAAATAAGATACATGAATGATACAGAAGATACCATTAATGAAGAATATTTAAAAGATGTAAATGTTAAATTTGGTAAAAAGTTTGGACCAATTAATTCTGTTGTTTTAAGTAGAGCAGGAGAAAGTGATAATATTTATCAAAAAGATGAACAGAGCATAACAAATAATGGCTTATGTGAAATTAAAATAGTAGATAATCAAATTTTAAATGGAAATAACAGAGATGTATTTTTACAAGATATATTTACAGAATTAAATGGATTTGAATATTATATAAATGATTATTCAAGTACAGGGATAACTTATTATGATGTTTTTGATAAATATAATGTACAAATAGGAGAAAATACTTATTCTTGCATTATGTTTAATGATGAGGTTGATGTTACACAGGGTTTAGAAGAACAAGTATATGCAGAAGGAATAGAAGAAGCAGAAACAGATTATACAAAGTCGGATAAAACAGATAGAAGAATAAATCAAGCATATATAATAGTAGATAAGCAAAATCAACAAATTAATTCGGTGGTACAAAGTATAAATACATTACAAAATGCAGTAAATGAACAGGGCGACCAAGTAGAAGCATTAGGAACAAGATTAACACAGACAACAGAAAGTTTAACTGCAACAGTAACAAGTGTTCAAGAAGAATTAGAAAATGGTGTTAGTTTAGTAAAGACAACGACAGTAACAATAGATGATAATGGTTTAAATGTATCTACTGATAGTTCTAAAATAACAACTACAATGACAAATGACGCCTTTACAATTAATTCAAGTGATAAAACACTAGCATTTTTTGGATATGATAATGAAAGTAATTCTACAAAAGCAGAAATGGATAATTTAACAGTTACAAATTATTTTGTTGCAGGATATCATAGAACAGAAAAATTTGATATAGATGGAGAAAACAGAACAGGTGTTTTCTATATAGGAGGTTAAAATGGCAATATTATTAACTACAACTTATCAACAAATAGGTACAATATCTTTAGATTATGGAGAAATAAGATTTTATGCTAGATATTATGAACAAAGTCAAGCTAATAATTACACTAAATTTCAGTTAAAAACTACTTATTATACATATCAAAATTATGTTTCTGTTAGTAGTGCGACAAGTTGGTTAGATGGAACCAGAAAAGATTATGGATATACAACTTTTTATAAAGGTGAAACAACCATTATGGAAGAAAATAGAACGCAATACCATAATGATGATGGAAGTAGCCCTACACGAAACGTAGGTGCTTCATGGTATGGTTCTTTTGGTGGTAGTGGAGAAACTTATGTAGATGTGGTTTTCCCTAAAATAGACAGATATCCAATGATAACATCTGCTCCTAATTTTAGTGATGAAGATAACCCAACGATAACATATACAACAAATGTAGGTTTTACAGACTCCATAACAGAAATTTGTATGAAATTAGTAGAAACAGGTGACCCAATAATAGATTATAGAGAGGTAAATGTTTCAAATGGTAGTTATACTTTTGAATTTACAAATGAAGAAAGAAATGTTTTAAGAAATTCAACACCTAATAGCAATACAGTAACAATTTATATTTTATTAAGAACAATGGTAAATGGAATAAAATATTTTTCCACAGTTACAAGAACAATGACAATAGTAAATGGCAACCCAACATTTACACATAGTGAATTAGAAACAGATAGCAATGTAATAAGTGTATTAGGAACAAGCAGTGCAGATACAATAATACAAAATGCTTCTAAGATGAAAGTTACAATAGTTCCAACGGCGTTAAAAGGTTCTACAATAGCAAGTGTTAGAGTAGCAAGTGGTGTTAATTATGCACAAACAAAAACAACAAGTCCTTATGAGTTTATAATACCTGTAACAGTAAGGTCATTTACTGCGTTTGTAACAGATAGCAGAGGAAACACGAAATCAACGGCAGTAGCAAAAACATTAATTGAATACAATCCTGTAAGTTTAATAACTTTTGAATTTAAAAGAGAGAACCCAACGAGTTCAAATGTTATTTTAAATTTAGAGGCAAATTATTATCAAAAGACATTTAATAATACTGCAAATGTACCAACAGTAAAATGGAAATTAGATGATGGAACACTAACAACGATACCAAGTTCTAATTATTCGATAGATACAACTAATAATAAATTGAAAATCACAAATTATGAAATAACAAATGTTTTAGATTATAGAAACAAAGGTACATTTACAATAGTTGTTCAAGATTTATTAACAAGTGCAACAGATAAACAAGAAGTATTAAAAGGAATACCAACATTTGATTATGGAGAACATGATTTACAAGTAAATGGTGAATTGTATGTAGCAGATATTAATAGAGCAAATGCTTATAAAGTTTATGATAGATTTAATTATTCGACAACAGAAAAAGTTGTTGGAAAATGGATAGACAATAAGCCAATATATAGAAAAGTATATAAATTAACATCTTTACCTGGAGTTGATGTTTCTACTGCTTACAATATAAGTGAACTAAATATTGATAGGTGTGTATCGTTAAGAGGATGGACTTATTCTTATGAATTTGGATATATTGATTTAATATTTGTAAATGATGGTGTAAATTATGTACATTTAGAAGGAAACAATAGAATTTGGTATAAATATCATTGGAACGCAAGTGAAATATATTTTGTGTTAGAGTACACAAAAACAACTGATTAAAAAGGAGGTAAAATATGAAAAAATTTGTATTAAAAGATGAATTATATAAATTATTAAAGTGGGGGTTAATATTATTTGTACCTGCCTTAATAACATTAATAGGAAATTTAGGTAAGATATATGGTTTTGATACAGAAAAAATCATATTAACAATAGCAGAAATTTCAACATTTTTAGGTGCGATAACAGGAATATCAAATTATAATTATAAAAAAGGAGATAAATAATATGTTAAAAGGACAGAAAAGTATTAGAGCAAATATAGAAGATTTTCTTTGCCCATTTACAGACATGTATATAACACAGGGTAGTAATGGGGCTTATTCACATAGAGGAATAATGGCAAATGATGTTAGAGGTGCAAATGCAGGGGTAAGATATCCATATTATGCTCCGTGTGATGTTAAATGTGTTAGAGTATATCCTGAAAGTGGACAGGCTATGTGGCAATCATTAAATAGAGTAAGATTTGCAAACGGTAGAATAGATTATGCAACATTTATGACAGTTCATGATAATAGTTTTAATGCTCATGTAGGACAAGTAGTAAGACAAGGAGAACAATTAGGAAACATGGGCAATAAAGGAAATGCGACAGGTGTACATTGCCACATACAAGTAAGTCAAAGTAATGATACAAGTTGGTATAGAAATAATTATGGAATATTTAAATTTAATCACGAGTATGATTTAGATGATTGTTATTTTGTAGATAATACTAATATTATTTATGGAATGGGTGGAAATTGGAAAACAACAGGACAAGTGCCAGTAAAAGAAGTAAGTGGAAAAGAAGTAGTAGACCAAGTTTTACATAAAGGTTCAAAAGTAAAATTTGATGGTGTGTTTAAAGTAGATATTATAAAAAATGGAACTAATTTATTTGGAAATACAAAATTGACAGGTGTATCATTTAATAGTTATTATAATGAACAGGCTAAGGATTGTCATTGGATACCATTAGATGATTTTACAGAGGTAGACCAATATGGTTCAAGTGCAGGACAAGACCAAATTGTAAAAGGTGGAGCTAGTTTTGTACTTAATAAAAATGTATATGAGGTAAAAGACATTGATATAAAAACAAATAGTGCAAAATTAATTTTAAATGGACATGAGGTTTGGATTTATTCAACATTCTTATATGAGGTTTAAAATTGACACGTAAAAATAATTGTGGTATATTTTAATTAGCAATCATGTTGTAGTGTATATTTGATATTTGACCCCTTTCATTTTCATTAAAACAAAAGGTTGCTAAGCATAGTAATGCTAATTTCACTCTGATGACGCTTTTTGGCGTCTTTTTTTGTTTAATAAAAAAAATAAATGTTTACTATTTAAACAATAAATGTTATAATTTATTTGTAATTAAGTAAAGGAGTGAAAAAATATGGGTTTAGATATGTATTTAAACAGAAAAAAATATGTAGGAGCAGAATATGAACATAGAGGGGTAACAGGAAAAGTAGAAATTAAAATTAATGGTAAAAAATTACCAATAGATTTTAATAAAATATCTTATATTGAAGAAAGTGTATGTTATTGGAGAAAAGCGAATGCAATTCATAAGTGGTTTGTGGATAATGTACAAGATGGTGTAGATGATTGTAGAAATGCTTATGTAAATTTAGCAGATTTAGAAAAATTATTAAATGTATGTAAAGAAGTAAAAAAAATAGCAAAAATGAAAAAAGGAAAAGTTGAATGTGGTAAAGAATTAAAAGATGGACAATGGGTGCCAATAATAAAAGATGGAGAATATATAGAAAATAGAGAAGAAATTGAGAAAATTTTACCAACAAGTAGTGGATTTTTCTTTGGTAGTACAGATTATGATGAATGGTATATGCAAGATATTGATTTTACAATAGAAAAATTAGAAAATATAATAAAAGAGGAAAAGGAAATGAATAAATTAGGATTTTATTCTGATTTTGAATATCGTTCTAGTTGGTAGGTGAAAATATGGATAAAGAATTAGAAAAATTAGCAGATTTAGAATTTGAATATAAAATAACAAAGTTATATTATTCGGATGATAAAGAAAAAATGATATTAGCAAAAGGAAAATATATAAGACAGTTAAATAAAGTTAAGAAAATGCAAGAAAAAGAAGAGAGTAAAAATAATGAGCAAAGATGAAAAAAAGTTAAAAGCCAAAGTAGATGAATATTTTGAAAAATATATGTGTGTATCTTTTGATAAGTTTATTGAAAATTGGGAACAAACAAAAGAATTTTTATTAAATAAAGATAAAAAAATAGAAAGATTAAATAAAGAAATAATAGGCTTAAATAATTGTATAATAGAATTTCATAGTGAATTTTGTAATAAACAAGCCGAGATAAATAGACTAAATAATATCATAAATGAAATAGAAAAACATTTACAAAATGAAATATCTAAAGGTAGAAGTGAATATAATGTGTGGCTTATGGGTTGTTATGATGAAGATAGAGAAATTTTAGATAAATTACACGAACTAAAAGGAGTTGATAAAGAGTGAATATAGATAAAATATATGAATACAAAGAAAATATACAAAAAGATTTAACATTTGAAGAAATTAGTAAATTATATAGAGAATGTATATATGATAAATATGGAGAATTAGAAAGTTATCAAGAAATACATTGTTATCAATTATTGAGAGATTTGGTAGATATTTTTACACAAATAACAAAAGGTAGAGAATTTGATGATGATTATTTAAAAGATAAAATTAAATGGTAGGAAGTGATAAAGAGTGAATGATGAATATAAAAAAATGTTAGAAAGATTTGAACAAATATGCCAAAATGCAAAAAAAGAATTATGTGGTAAAAAGGAAAAAGAACAAGAAAAAAAATTTATTGAAAAAATTGATAAAGAATTAACAATAAGTGAATATGATGAAATTGAATATTGGTTGGCAAATGTTGAAATATTAGATAAAACTGATTATATTTTAAATAATAGAAAAGCAAAAATATTGGTAAGATATTTAAAAGAAAAACAACAAGAAATAGAAAGGCTAAATAATATCATAAATGAAATAGAAGATAGTATAGTAGGAAAGATAAATGTTTTATATCAAGTAAGAGGGCAATCAAATGCAATTCAAGAATTAAATATTTTATTAAGGCAATTAAGAGAATTAAAAGGAGATGGTAGTAATGAATGAAAAAGAAAAACAAATTACTGCACAAATAGAAACGGTAAATGATATGTTAGAAGTTATATGCGATGAATTGAATAATTTAGAAAATATTGATAATTATGAAATAGAATTAAGTAGTCAATGTTATAAAACAATGCAAAATAAAAGACCATATAATAAATATAAATTATTAGTTACTGTTAAAAGAAATTTAGGAGAGGATAAGTAATGAGTGAAAATAGTAATGAAATAGAATTTGAAGATTTAATGAACAAAGGAACTAGCGAATTTTCTTATGCAGATATTCAATGGTTAAAAGGATATGCCCATACATTTTATTTGCAATTAGAAGATATAAAAAAAGAACTTATGGGGCAAGACAAGTATATAGATGATTTAAAAAAAGAATATGATAAAGCATTACACCAAAAAGAAAACATAATAAAAGAAGTTAGAGAATATTGTTTAGGAAAAGCAAAAGGAAGATTAGAAAGAACTTTATATGATGACATTTTAGGAATATTAGATAAGGGAGAATAAAATGGTAAGTAAAGAAGATTTTAAAAAAGTATGGAAAGATAGTTCAACAGAAAATATATTAAATCAATTTTATTATGAACACTATGAATTACTTAGAATAAAAAAAGAAGTTAGAGAATATATAGAACCATTAGTAGAGTTAGACAATGATATTATGTTAAAAGGGAAAATGCTAAAACCAGTTTTAGAAATATTAGAGAAGGAGAATAAATGACAGAAACAGAATATGAAAGAATAGTAGAGTTTTTAAAAGATAATACACCAATGATGTTAGATATAGAAAAAGAACAATTAATGTATGATGAAAAGAGTATGTATTTTAGGACATATAAATATTTGTATAAGTTAAAAGAAGAATATAAGAAATTGAAGGAGAGAAAATGATGTTAAAAGAATATGAAAAAATAGAAACTTTGTTTTTAAGAGATGATAAAACAAAAAAAATAGTTGAAGGAAAATACAGAAATGAAACAGTAGAATTTTTAAAAGATATTGATTGGGAATTTACTGAAAAAATAGATGGAACAAACATAAGAATTTATTGGGATGGACATAAAGTTCAATATTTTGGAAGAACTAACAAAGCACAAATACCTAGCCAATTAATGAATAGATTATTAGAAATTTTTGGTGGAGAAGTAAATGAAGAAATATTCGAACAACATTTTGGTCAAAATGAAGTAATGTTAATAGGAGAAGGCTATGGTGCAAAAATACAAACAGGAGGAGATTATAGACAAGATAATGATTTTATTTTATTTGATGTTTGTATAAATGAAAATTATCAATCTAGGGAAACAGTAAAAGCAATAGCTAGTTATTTTAATATTGATGTTGTTCCAATAATAATGACAGGCAAGTTACAAGATGGTGTAGATTTTGTTAAAACAAAACCAAAGTCAACAATAGGTACTGCAAATATGGAAGGATTGGTTGCAAGACCCAAATTAGAATTAAAAGATAGATGTGGTAATAGATTAATAGTAAAAATTAAAGTAAGAGATTTTGAGGAAAAAAATAATGATTAACAATTTAAGACAAGATTATGAATATCAATTAGCAAGAGCTAATCATTTAGAAGAAAGATTAAAAGAAGTAATAAAAGAAAATGAATTATTAAGACTGCAACTTGTAAATTTGAGAAATAATAGAGTTATATTTGTAGATACAGAAGAAGAATATGAATTGCCAAAAAAGGAGGTAAAATGCAAGATAAAGAAGAATATGAACTTATTATAAAAGTAATAGATGAATTAGATTATAAAAAGTTTTCAATAAAACAATTAGAAGAAATAGAGGGAATATTGAAAACTTACGGTAATAAAACAAATGAAGTAAAATTAAAGAAAGTAAAGGTAAAAGGGAATGAAGGTAATAGACATAATAACAAGAATCAGTAAGGGTGAAGAATTACCAAAAGAGATATATTACAACGGAGATTATGGAGAATTAATACAAGATGAATATATTACAAATTATTTTATGTATAGTAAAAATAGTAAGTTTGAATTTTATTGGTTAATAAATCATAGTTTAAATAATTTGAATGATGAAATAGTAATAAAGAAAAACAAAGTAAAGGAGAAAAAATGATTGAATTTTTATTAGGCTTTTATTTTGGAATTTTTATTATGTGTTTGATATCGATTATAAGAAAAGATTAAATATGTGTTTAAAAATTATTTTAAAGTGTCATAGACAGGCAAAAATATAAAAGTAGTATAAATTATTGTCAAGCACACAAAAGTTGCTAAAATGAGCTTAAAAACAGTAAATCAGATGTGAAATAAAATGGAAGATAAAATATATTTTGAAAATGAATTTGGAACAAAAAACATGAAAAGGATTGTTTTAGACAAAGGAGAATGTTTTGGATTTGAGTATTATATAATAACTTTTGGTAGTTATCCATGCAGTTATATAAAAATACCTAAAGAACATAAACTATATAAAAAACATTATAGATATATAGATTTAGATGTACATGGTGGTTTAACATATAGTGCAGACCATATATTAGGTGTAGATGAAACAGGTTTGAATTGGTATATTGGTTGGGACTATGCACATGCGTTTGATTATCAATTGTTTGGAAAAGTTGATGGCGAATTAATGGAGTTCAAAGGTCACAAATATACATTAAAAGAATTAAAATTAGATGTATTTGAAGCTTGTAAAGAATTAAAAGATATAAAATAATATCTTTTTTATTTTATAAAAATAATTTACAAGTATTAATTAAAAGTTTATAATAATAATTGTGTAGAGGAGGTATAAAATGAAATACATAATAAAAAAAGATGAAATAGAAAAAGTAAAGAAAACTTATAAAAATCAATATTTTGTTGATACAGTAGGTATATCTAAAGCGTATGTTTCATTAATTTTTAATGGCAAAAGGAAATGCCCTAAAGTAGTTGCATATACAATAACAAAAGCTATTGATAAAAATGCAGAAATTGAAGATTATTTTGAAATTGTTAAATAGGAGAGTGTATGACCGATGAATTAATCAGAGATTTTAAGGGGATATGGATACCAAAAGAGGTATGGTTAGACAAACGGTTGAATACAATAGATAAGATTATATTATTAGAAATTGATAGTTTAGATTGTACAGAAGAAGGGTGTTATGCAAGTAATAAATATTTAGCAGAGTTTTGCCAATGTACAGAAACAACTGTGTCTACCTCAATAAACAAATTAATAAAATTAGAATATTTAGAGTTAATTAAGTTTGATGGTAGAAAGAGATATGTGAAAAGCAGACTTTTAAAAATTGAAAGGCAGACTTTAAAAAATTTAAAGGCAGACTTTAAAAATTTTAAAGATATTAATATAGATAATAATATAATTAATAAAGAAAAAGATATTAATAAATTAATATCTAAAAAGAAATTTATAAAACCAACCATAGAAGAAATAAAAAAATATTGTAATGATAGGAACAATGGAATTAATGCAGAGGTGTTTTTTGATTTTTATGAAGCAAATGGTTGGGTACAAGGAAAAGGAAAACCTATAAAAGATTGGAAAGCATGTGTTAGAACATGGGAACGTAATAATAAAAATAATAATCAAAAAGAAACAAGATATGAAAGAGAAAAAAGAATATTGGAGGAATTAGCAAATGAAGAAGAGTGAAGTAAGTAAGCTATTAAATAAAATAAAAGGTTATTATAATTCACAATTTTTTATAGATGAATTTGTAACAGAAGCATGGGTAGAACAATTAAAAGATTATGAATATGAAGATTGTGAAGAGCATTTAAAAACATATTTAAAAGAAAATCCTGATTTTCCACCTAAGCCACATACATTTACAAAAGGAATACTAACAATAAAAGAAAAAGAAAAAAGAAAGAAATCAAAATATATAGTTGAATGTAATTTGTGCCACAGATGGATAACTATTGAAGATTATGATAAACATTATGGCAGATGTTTAGATATTGAATATTTAGAAAGTGTAGCAAAAGAAAAAGGCGAGGCATTTACAAGAGAAGATTTAGAAAATTGTAAACAAGAAATATTAGATAAATTATTAAAAAAGTATGAGCCTAAAAGTGAAAAATTTTGGAATTAATATGAGGAAACAAAATGTTAGATGTAGCAATAAATGAATTAACAAAGATTTTAATAAAGCAAGATTTTAAAGATAAAAAAGAAAATAACATTGAAATAGTCACAATAAAAAAAGTTGATTTAATAAAAATGTGCATTGAAATGTTAAAATTAATAAAAAATAGTTTACAATAATTAAAAAGATGTTATAATAAAATTATAAATTTAAGTAAAGGAGGTCAAATGATGAAAGTTTATAATTTTGGTGAAAAACAATCAGAGTATAGCAAAAAAGATGGCAAAGAGTTGCCTGTATGGAAAAGTCCAAAATATGAAACTGCAAAAAAGGCAGTTATCAAAATGCTAGAGTCAGAAGAATACAAAGATGTTTTAGATGAAAGCGATTTTTGGATTTTAATGAATAGAACACAGAGTGGGAAAATGGCATATACAGGACTAATAATTAGTCACAATGGTTGTTTAAAAATCAATGATACATTACCTGAAGAATTAAAATTCGAGCCAAGATGTATAAGATATTATTGTAATGATGAACAAGAGTGTTCTACCTACAATGATAGTTTAATATTTGTATATGATAGTTCAAGAATGATGGATGATAAGCAAAAAATATTTGAAATTGGTGAAGTTAGTTCTAAAAATTGTACCAATGATTATCCGTATGCAATGGCATTAAAAAGATGTATGGATAGAGTTATTTTAAAAAATAGTAAACTTGCATATAGTGGCGTTTATTCAGATAGTGAAGCAGAAGAATTTAAAGATAACGCAGATGAAGAAAAAACAAAAGAAACAAAGATTATACCTGCAACTGAAAAACAATTAGAATTAATAAAAGATATTTTTAAAGATAAGAAATTAGAATTAAAAAATATTTTAGCAACAATGAATAAAAAGAAAATTGATGAATTAACAGTACAAGAAGCAAGTGAAATTATTTCTAAAAATAAGGAGAATAACTAATGGAACTAATAAAAGTTAATGAAAAAAATGAAATAGAAATATTAGAAAATGTAATAACAGATATTAAAAATTTTGAGTCATTAAAAGTCAGAGTCGAAATACAAGAAAAAAAATTAAGAGAAGAATTGTTAGAAGCAATGAAAAAATATAATATAACAAATTGGGAAACACCTGATGGTAGTATTAAGGCAATATATAAGTCTGCAAGTACAAGAAAAACAATAGATAGCAAAAGATTAAAAGAAGAACTACCTGATATTGCAGAAGAATATTCAAAGACAAGTGATGTAAAAGAGAGTGTAGCATTGTCTATTGAGGTATGATTGAATACATAGAAGAAATACATACATATTTATATAATGGTGTTATTATTCCTAGCGTAACACAGATATTACAAGAAAAATTATTCCAAAACAAATATAAGAATGTACCTGAATATATATTAAGTAAAAAAGCAAAATATGGTAGTCAAGTACATTCTATAATTGAAAAAATTGAAAATAATGAAGAATATAATGAGAACAGTGTGTATATAAAAGAGTCTATTAATCAATATAAAGACATAAAGAAAAAAAATAATATAAAAGTAATATCACAAGAACAGATTGTATGTTATGAGGGAATATATGCAGGTAAATATGACATGATAGCAGAAGTTAATCAGTTAAATTGTTTAATTGATATAAAAACAACTGCAGAATTGGATAAAGAATATTTATCGTGGCAATTAAGTATGTATGAATTAGCAATAGGCGAAAAATTTGATAAATTATATTGTATATGGTTGCCTAAAGGTGGTTTAGGAAAATTAATTGAGATAGAAAGAAAAAGTAAAGAAGAAATTGAAAAAATTATTTATTAGAGGGAGAAAAAATGTTTTATAAGGGTCAAAAAGTAAGAGTAAAAAGAGATTTAAAAGTAAATGAATTGTATGATGGAAGGTACTTTTCAGATGGAATGGCAGAATATAAAAGAAAAGAAGTAACGATAAAAGAAATTATAGCAAATAATAAATACAGAATAGAAGAAGATAATGGAATATATATATGGACAAATGAAATGTTAAGTACAATAAGAAAGAAAAAAGAAAAATTAAAAGATTTAGATATAGTACAAGTCCATGCTAGAGAAAACAAAAGAGCTTTTTATCATGAGGGTGCATTAGAATTTTTTGAGTATATGGATGGACATAGTGGTAGTGGTAAATATACAAATGGTTATTGTTGGTATTATTCATCAGAAGATTATGAAAAAGTAGAATTGGAAAAAGTTAATGTATATGATGTTGATAAAATAGTAGAAATTAATAATAGTATAAAATCTTGGTTCTTAACAAATCAAATAGAGTCAATATATAATGTTGGCGAAAATACAATAGTAGATTTAGATTATTTTAAAAATGAATTAAGAAAAGATAATGAATGTGAATTATTGTATAAAGTTGTAGAAGAAGAAGATAAATTAATATTAAGAAAAAATAATGAATATTTTATTTGTCCTTATAGTGCTATTCAAAAAACAGAAGAAGAAACAAATGCAGAATTAACTAAAAAATTAATGAAAAGTATTGATGAATTAGGTAAAAAAATAGAAGAAAGAAGTCCTTTCCAAGAGGCAATGACACAGGCGATTATTGAAAAAGGAAAAGATTTAGCAATAGAAGATTTAAAGAAAAAATTAGAAAATGAATTAAATGATTTTATTGAAAAAACTTATGGTGTTTTACCTAAAAAAATAATTATTGAAAAAGAAAACACAAAAAGAGAAGTAACAGGGTTGTTTCATAAAGATTTTGAAACAATATGTAAAATAGTAGAAAAAAATGTACCATTAATGTTAGTTGGTGGTGCAGGAGCAGGAAAAAACCACACATTAGAACAAGTTGCAGAAGCATTGAAATTAACATTTTATACAACTAACGCAATAAATCAAGAATATAAATTAACAGGGTTTATAGACGCAAATGGTAGATATCACGAAACAGAATTTTATAAAGCGTTTGTAAATGGTGGAATGTTCTTTTTAGATGAAATAGACGCCAGTTGTCCTGAAGCATTAATAATATTAAATGGTGCGATAGCAAACAAATATTTTGATTTTCCAATAGGCAGAGTACAAGCACACAAAGATTTTAGAGTAGTATGTGCAGGAAATACTTATGGAACAGGTGCAGATATGGTATATGTTGGTAGAAATGTTTTAGATGGAGCAACATTAGACAGATTTGTAGTATTAAATTTTGATTATGATGAAGATGTAGAAAAGACATTAGCTTATGATATTGATTTATATACATTTATAAGAGATTTAAGAAATGCAGTAAATGAAAGTGGTTTAAGATACATTGTATCTATGAGAGCAATAATAAATTCTACAAAATTATTAGAAATAGGAATTGATAAAAAGACAATATTAAAAACTACAATAATAAAAAATATGCAGACAGATGATATAAATACAATAGTTAAAAAAATTAAACATAATAATGATTGGCTTAATGAGTTGAAAAAAATGAGTGATATCAATGATTAAGATTAAAGAAAAAAATAAATTGTGTTTAAATGTGTTTTCTAATATTAGTGAATTTTATAATTTTTTACAAAAAACACCTCGTAGAGAAGGTGCAGGTAATTCAAGTGAAGAAGAGGGAAATTCATCATGGAGAGGTACAAAAAATATAAAAGAAGCATATAATTTATTATTAAGTGGTGATGATAATTTATATAAGAAATTTCAAGAACAAAAAGATATTACAGTAGAAAGAATGTTAGGAAATACAATAAATAAAAATCAAATAAAAAATGACATAGTGGGTTTTCAACCCAATGTACCTAATTTCTTGTTAGGGTTGCCTGATAACATGATAAATCAAGAACCAAAAAAGATATCACAAAAAATATTAAATATTGTTTTATGCATGAGTGTATCTTCAGGAGTTAGTTCAAGCACATTACAAAATATAGGAATGAAATACACACAAGTTATAGATATATTAGAAAAAAGTGGTTATAGAGTGAATTTATATATAGCTCATTCAGGTGAATATGATGATGAAAAAGATATTTGTTTAATAAGAATAAAAACAGATAGAGAACCATTTAATATAAAAAAATGTGTATTCCCAATAGCACATCCAAGTATGTTTAGAAGAATAATGTTTAGATGGATTGAATGTTGTGATGTAGATAATGAATTAACAAGTGGATGGGGTGGTTATGGACGACCAATAAATGACAAAGAATATACAAAAAAAATAATAGATAAAAATTTAAAGAATAATTTTATTGTATGGAATTTTCAAAACACAGATTTTAAAAATGTTGGCGTAACAAAAATATTAGAAGAATTAAAAGAAAAATATGGAATTAAGTTAGGAGAATGAAAAATGAAAGAATTAATGGAAAAATTAGAAAAATTACAAAAAATAGCAGATGAAAAAAATAAAAAGAAATTTAAAGAGGATAAAGAATTAGTTAGAGCAAAAATTAATGATTTAGTAAATGAGTCAGAAGAAGCATTATTTTGTGTTTCAGATAAAGGTTTAGTTGCACTAGGTTCTACAATTGAAATGATAACTGCAATAGGTGTAGCATTAAAAAGTATGTCAAAAGACAAAAATGTACCAAGAGAGGTAATATTTAGTATATTGAAAGATGTTTTTGATGAAGAGGAAAACAAAACAGAAGATGATGAATTAGAAGATTTATATAATGAGTTTAAAAAAATGTTTGGAGAGTTTTAATATGAATGTAATAGCAATCACAGGAAATTTATGCAGAGATGTAGAATTAAGATACACAAACAATAATAAAGCAGTAGTAGAAAATACATTAGGTGTAAAAAAAGGAATAAAAGATAAAGAAACAGGCACATATCAAAGTGATTTTATAGATTTTGTATGTTTTGAGAAAAAAGCAGAATATTTGAATGATTATGCTAAAAAAGGTGACAAAATAGAAGTAACAGGTAAATTAAGAGTTGATAATTGGAAAGATGATGAAGGAAAACCACATAGAAGGAGTTATGTAGTTGCAGATAGCCTTAATATATTAACAAATAAATCAAAAGGTGAAAGTCCTGAAGTAAATTTAGAAATTACAGAAGAAGATTTACCATTCTAATATGATAGGAAATGCAAAACAAATAATTAATTGGTTATTTAATCAAGATAAAGAAAAAACATTTGAAATAAATGAATATAAAGAAAAGAGGAGTTTAAATGCCAATAATTATGTATGGAAATTAATAACAGAAATAGGTAATGTATTAAGAAAATCAAAAGAAGAGGTATATTTACAAATGTTAAAAGATTATGGGCAACAAGAAATGGTAAGTGTACTTTCTTCTATTGATATAAGTGGTTATTTTAAATATTATCAAAAAGCAGGTACAAGTATTTTAAATGATAAAGAATTTACCCATTATCGTATATTTAAAGGAACAAGTGAATATAATACAAAAGAAATGTCAATATTCATAGATGGCGTAGTTCAAGAAGCAAAGCAATTAGGAATTGATACAAGAACACCTGAAGAAATAGATAGATTGAAAAGGGAGTGGAATAATGAAAATTGAAATATTTGTTAAAAATTTAGATGATAATAAATGCAAAATTAGATTAGAAGCAAAAACAACAGATGATAGCAAGGTAGAAATATATGATGTTATGGAATATTTAACAATGGCATTAATAAATTTATCTAAAGATTATGAAATATCAGAAGAGGACTTTTTTAACGTTATAAAAAAGATATATGATAAAAATGAAAATAATATGTAAAAATTGTGGAGAGATTATAGAGGGAGATAAAAAAGGAACTTATATAGAATGTAAGTGTGGTAAGTGTGCAATTGATGAAACAGAATATTATTGTAGGATAATAGGAAACAAAGAAGATTGGGAAGAAGTACATGAAATCAATAATACAAAAAAATAAAGAGTGTTATGTGTGTGGTAGCAAACAATATTTACATTTACATCATATTTTATTTGGAAGAAATAGAAAAAAATGTGATGAAGATGGCTTAACAGTATATTTGTGTTATTATCATCATGAAAGTTCAGATGGTGTTCATGGTAAAAATGGACATGATTTAGATTTACAATTAAAAAAAGTAGCAGAGGAATTTTGGTTAAATAAGAATAATAAAACAATAAATGATTTTATAGCTAGATATGGTAAAAATTATTTATAAAAATGTTTACAAAGTAAACAATGTATGTTATAATACATAACAAAAAAGAGGAGTGAAATGAAAATGAAAAAGAAAGAAACAGAAAAAGCAGAGATAATATTAAAACCTATAAAGATTAAAGAGGTAGAAATAACTATAAAAGGTGTATCACCATTAATAGTTAATAATTTTAGTGAAAAGAGTCAACAACAAATATTAGACTCGCAAATGAAAAAAACAAAAGAGAAAGTTGCAAGAAATCCGATAGAAGATTTTATGAGAGCTTGCTATTGGTTGACACCAATGCCTGAAGAATTTACAGAAGAAAGTTTTGAAAAAGCATTAAAAGAGGGTGCAAGATTTGGTTTTCCTGCAAAGGGAATAAAAGCAAGTATTGTAAGTGGTGCTTATAGAAATAAAATGACACCTGATAAAGTTAGTTTACAAGGAGCATTCTTAATACCTGAAGAATTAATAGAGATAAAATTTGATAGTTTAAAAATGCGACAAGATTATGTAAGAATAGCACATGGTGGTACAGATGTAAGATTTAGACCTGAATTTAAAGATTGGAGTATGACATTTAAAATGAGATATAATGAAAATGCGTACTCATTACAACAGTTATTAGAATTTATAAATCTAGGTGGATTTAGTTGTGGTTTAGGTGAAATGAGAACTGAAAAAGGTGGAAACTTTGGTTCTTATGAAGTACAAACAAAATAACACTTTTATAAGTGTTAT
>Ga0247608_10000943_pt1 | contig 43098 bp, 72 predicted proteins | sample 176DNAGHGlowgp2_FD_193490 | JGI IMG/M metagenome (GOLD analysis project Ga0247608, IMG submission 193490) | Sheep rumen microbial communities from Palmerston North, Manawatu-Wanganui, New Zealand - 1766 DNA GHGlow gp2 | ecosystem: Host-associated > Mammals > Digestive system > Stomach > Rumen ...
CGTATTAGACAAAATAAAGGAATGGCTCAATACAAGTATAAGGAAAAAAACGGAATAGTCAATGTCATGGACGGTGATGCCGTCGTAGCAAGATACGAGGTTGACAGGCACTGGCAGGAAAAAAACATATCTGTTAAGGACGACGGAATACACGTGCGTCTATATAATAGGATGAAAGGGTTTCAAGACTGTAAAGTAGAGATTGACAACGAGACGATCCAGAAGATTCCAGGAAAATGATAGGGAAGAAATTACTTTATGATATACTTGATGGCTTTGTGATTCCAAACATGCCACTGTTCTCGATAAACCTATGGAAGAAGTTGTGTCTATACAAGCGTAGACTTGGTATTGAACTTGGGTATTTTACAAAAAACGGAGAATATATAAGATATGAAAATAAATGATGTATACATTCGAAGCATAGACAAGAGGATAAGTCTGAACGAGTTCAAGAAGCACACGTACAAGGAAGGTCATGTATACAAGATTAACGATGGTAACTTCCAGAAGTGTGTTGGGTACAAAGGCTACACACCATTGGTGGAAAGCTTGCACCTTGGTATCAATATCAACGGTGGATATACAGAGATTATACACAATGTCAACCAAGTGCCAATGCCATCGTTGGACTTTGTTAATGGGGTGCTTTGTGGTGAGATAACAGAGGTAGACCCAGATGTATATGACAGCATGGTTATTGGAATAAACAACTTTGGTATGTCACTTAAAGCAACATTAAACAGTGAATTATGCAGAAAGGTAAAATAGGTCCTGGTTTCGAGTGTACCCCTTGGAGCAAACCCTGGGCTTTGAAGACCTACAAATATAAGGGGTATACCATAGAATATATAGAGCAGTCGTGTCATAACCATTACTCCGTGTACCACCATCACGAGTTTAGGGCACTCAAGGATGGTAAGGTAGTGACCAAAGGTCATATGAGATATTCAGATTGTACAAGAACATTAAAAAAATTAATAGAAAATGGCAAATAAAAGAGATAGCCTGGGAGACAGGATGAAAGGTAATTACGAGAACAGGTCAAAGACCTACCTCGTAAGACGCATGCCAGTTATCATCAGACTCGATGGTAAGGCATTCCACACGTTCACACGTGGATTTAATAAACCGTTCGATGACGTAATGATGCAGACGATGCAACAGACTACACTGAAACTCTGCCAAGATATCCAGGGCTGTGTGTTCGGCTACACACAGTCAGACGAGATCACGCTCGTACTGGTTGATTATAATGACATTAACACCGACGCTTGGTTCGACTACAGCGTACAGAAGATGTGTTCTGTTGCAGCTTCAATGTGTACACTATACTTCAACAAGATATTCGCTGAAATGGTTGATGTGTTCATTGCCAACAGTGATGTGACACCAGAGGAAGAGAAACTTGAGAGAGTGTACAATAAGGCAATTGAAAAGGGTGCTATGTTCGATGCACGTGTATTCAACATCCCTGTTGAGGAAGTTACCAACTGTGTCCTCTGGAGACAACAGGACGCTACACGTAACTCTATCTCTTCACTGGCACAATCCAAGTTTTCTGCCAAGGAGCTTCACGGCAAAAATTCAAGCCAGATGCAGGATATGCTTATGGAGAAATATGGTATTAACTGGAACGACCTCACCATCCCGGAGAAGCGTGGTACGGCAGTGTACAAGAGAACTATCGATGATGTCACAGAGTGGGTTGTCGATTACCAGATGCCGATCCTCAAGGGTGAAGACAGGGATTACGTGGAACATCTAGTGAAATTTGACTAAAAAACGTTAAAATCTGGGATTATCTTTGGTAGTCTCAGATTTTTTCCCTATCTTTGCAAAAAATAAAGTAGTATGGACGATAAAAATTACAGAGAATACCAAGAACTCCTTGAGAAGTGGAAAAACTTCAGCAAGGTATATGATGCCATTCACAGGGCGTATCAGCTTGGCTATGAGAAGGGAATTGAAGATGAGAAGTATTGCCAGAAGATGGCTAGGGCTGAATCTATGTGCTCTGGTATGATAAGTATTGAGTCCTTGAGAGAAGCCGCCAACACGATTGAGAAAACGATTCTTGAGGTCAAGAAAATTATAGATAGCAGTAAACAATGAAGGATAATTTTAAAACAGTAAGAGACGACGGAAGACTCCTCTACGAATATATCAGAGGATCTCACCTCTACGGACTGAACAACGAGGATTCAGACGTGGACACTAGCGGTGTGTTCATCCTTAAGAAGGAGGCACTGCTTGGTCTTGGAATGGACTTCCAGGAACTCATCGCCGATAGTAGAAACGATACCACCTGGTACGAGATCGGTAAGTTTATGTCAATGCTTACCACCTCTAACCCAAGCGTGATTGAGTCATTGTTCGTGCCGGAGGATAAGGTGTTGACCAAGCCGCATCCTGCTCTTGAGCCTCTGTTCGCTAACAGGAACGAGTTTATCACGAAGCAGTGCTTCAAGCCGTTTGTCAGCTACGCTATCGAGCAGATTAGAGAGGCACGTGGTCTCAACAAGAAGATTGTGAACCCAGTACACGAGCGTCTGACTCCGTTCGACTTCGCCTACACCTTCTACAAGCAGGGTAGCACGAAGATCAAGAATTGGCTGGAGAATCGTGGACTTAACAAGGACTTCTGCGGTCTTGTACACATCCCTAACATGCACGACACCTACGGGGTGTACTATGACTGGGGTGCTCACTTTGAGGCAAATAACTTCAAGAGAGCAGGTGATTTCATGCACCTGGGTGGAAAAGCGTTTGAGTTCGCTCTTGAGTTCTACGACCTTTTGTCTAAGGATTATGCCTTTATGGAGTGGTTCGAGAAGAACAAGGAAGTGTTGCATTATCGTGGTATGTGTCTTGAGAAGGCAACCGATATGAGGTGTTCATCTGTTGCAAAGGGAGAGAAGCCTATCGTCTATATGGTATATAACGAGAGTGGTTTTAAGGATCATTGCAGGAAGTTCAAGGAGTACAAAGACTGGGAGAAGAACCGTAACCCGAAGCGTTACGAGTCAAATCTCGACAAGAACTACGACTCCAAGAATATGATGCACTGTATGAGGTTGATCCATATGGGTTACGAGATCGCTACAGGACAGGGTATCATCCTCGACAGAAATGTGGCTGGTGACAGGGATATTCTTATGAACATCAGAAACCACAAGTATGAGTATGACGAGCTGATTGCTATTGCCGACGCTGACAAGATAAAGCTTGCCAAGGCAATAGAGGAGTCAACCATCAAGGAGAAGGTTGATATCGACACGGTAGAGAATGTTTTACTCGAAATAAGATACAGATTTTATGGGATGCTTTAACAAAACTGGCTTCTTTAGCCACCTGCCTATTACCTACGGCGATGAGATCGTGCTTTTCGTCTGTGCTGACACCTTAAATGGTAACACAAAGAGGGAGAGTACACCAATCGATTGTACGTCGTCTGGACTAGTTCCAGTTGCAATGCCGTTCTTCGGCAAGTACAATGACTATGGTAGCATTGAGGACGTTGTTGACGATGCCAACCATCAGTATTTCACCAAGAAAGTCGGAATGACCATTGAGGAGTTCTGTGACATTATGCACGACATGGGCGGGCAGTCAATCGCTTCGATGACCGAGGCTATCGAGGACATCAAGAATGGTGATAAGGACGAGAACAGATACCATCACGGGACTATTGAGGATCTGGAGAAGGGCATCAAGCTGCTAAAGACTATCTTCGGTTTCGAGGTGGAGAAGCTTGAATTCCCGCTTAGATCAGAAAAGGAGAAGGAACACGCCGATGAACTCAACAGTTTCGCTGAGAGAATGTATCAGCACGAACTCTTCACCTACAACAACACTTCCATTGCTGTTATTATGGATCACAAGTCCGTTTACGACAAGATGGTTGAGGTTGGTAAGAAGGACTATATGAAAGACTGGTGCTGGTATCACCCCGTCTCTCCGGAAGACGCTTTCGACTTCACTGTGAAGGTAATAAAGGAGAATATGGATACTGTTGGTAACGTTAACCCATTACAATTCGGTACTGATTCCATCAGAACAATTGGTCTATTGGGTGACGATGCTGATAGCGGCAGAAAAAATATGTATCTGTTCTTTGCCAGTCATTGTCTTCTCCACGATACCGTACACGTCGATGACTTCGACCATTGTTTCTATAATGGAATAGGTGCTGGTATCGAGCCGATGAAGGAAATCGCTTGTAACTATGTGTACTTCCTAAGTGCATTTAGAAGCACGTGTACGGCATTCAACTTCTCACTTTATCACAGCCAGGATGTTTCATATGAGAAACTTATTCCTGTGTTCGAGGAAATCCTTGAGACATTGAAGAGACAGGCTCACAAGTACGACGATGAGGAAGAATAATATATAAAAAATGTTAAAGGATTTTGGATTCTCAAACTTTTTATATATCTTTGCATCGGAAAACAACAAACAAGAAATATTAATTTTTAAACAGATTAGAAAATGAACGGAAATCTTTTACGTCAGTCTGCAAACGCATGGGTGCAGCAAGCTAAGCAGGACATTGCTAACAAAATCAGAGAGTTTCTGAACGAAAGCGGTATCTCACTCCCCCAGATGGCAAATGACCTTGGTCTTGACATCAACGAGTTGAACAACATTCTGAACGGTGGTGCTCCATCGCTTATGACCTTTGCAACCCTCATGATTGCATCTGGTCTCGTGTTGGAGTTCAAGCCTGTAGACGAAGCAAACATCCCGGTGGACAGAAACGGTATGCCAATCCCACAGGGTCCGATGCCCGCAGGTATGCCAATGCCTGGTATGCGTCAGCGTCCAGCACAGCGTCCTCCTCACAGCATGTTCGATGACTTCCAGCGTCAGCCAGCCCCAGAGCCAGCACCTGTTCAGCAGCAGCCACGTGGTTCGAATGGTCGCTTCCAGCCTTGGCCAAAGCCACAGGGCGGCGCACCAGTACCTCCAGCAGGTATGCGCCCAGTACCCGGCGTTCCCCCAATGTTCGGTCAGAGACCTCAGCAGAACCAGCGTCCTCCATTCGCTCAGATGAACCGTGAGGAACTCGTACAGGTTGTACGTGAGCACCTCTGGCAGAACGAGATCGACCTGGCACACGTTGACCGTGAGCAGTTGGTACGCTTCCTTGAGGACAAGGACAGACAGTACGCTGAAATGCGCAACGAGGCTGTTGGCATCGATCCAGCAGTTGCCCAGCTCAAGACCAAACTCAAGAACGTCATCGAGAAGAACCCACACCTCGTGGGCTACTTGAAAGACATCTTCGAGTAGTAGTCTTTTGAGAAAAAAATGAAAAATGGTCTGGGAAATTCCCAGACCATTCTATTTATTAACCCTTATGTAATTTTCCTTGAACAGCCCACCAACCTGTATATTCTTGATCATATCCTTCATTAGGGTCGCCACCAAATGCTATCATACCAAGATATCTTCTATTTGGTTCGTCCTCAGACCAATACACGAGGTCTTCTTTAAGTTTCGCAATAGCTTCTCTTTTACTGTAGTAAGGTCCATCCGCTTCCGTTTCTCCACAATCTCTTCCTTCTCCTTCCCAAGGATATTCTTCATATTGAAGGTATATATAATATACCCCCCTTGCTTCTCTCAGTACTCTCTTTACTGATTGTCTCACAATCCTGTGTAGATCACTCTCTGTTAATCTTATAATTTTCTTATTCATTTTTTTATTCTCATTTGTCTTATTATATTTAGCATTAAATACAGCGTTTAGTACTGATTTGTCTACTCGTAGAAGTCCAGAAAGCCAATTGAATAAAGTGTCTTTGCATTTCTCATCACCCTTTAATGCCCTATTCATCCAATACTCGTGAACAGCATAGTTTGATGTGGGAGTTATTTTCACACTTGCCATCTTATCAAATATCGCACTAATCTTACGTATAGTCTCTTCCATAAATAATATTTTTCTAATAAATACCTTTTTAAATTTGTTTTTTTGACTTTTTTTATATATCTTTGCAAAAAAAGGTTAAATAATGGCAAAGAAGAAAAAGAACATCAGAGAAATAGAGTACACACCTAGCAAATATCAACAGGCAATCTATGACTACATTGTACATGAGAACGGAAATCTAGTAGTAGAGGCAGCAGCAGGTAGTGGTAAGACTACAACGCTTGTAAACTGCCTTAGGCTCATACCGGAGTTTAACAAGGTGCTTCTTTGTGCGTTCAATAAGGATATTGTCACTGAATTGGAGAAAAAGACAAAGGACTTTGAAAATGTCGATGTGAGAACACTTCACGGACTTGGTTTGACAATGTTGAGAAGAAATTATCCAACCATTTCACCAGTGCCAAACGTTTTCAAGTATGAGTCATACATTAAGAACAACTTGCGTGAGCTATCATCACTTGATACGAGAAGACTCAGTTCAAGGGATTACTTCCGATATGTGGACAACATCAAGAAATATGTGGACTATGGAAGGTTCTATCTCTGTTCCACAGTGAAAGATCTGGACTTCATCGAAGACAGGTATGACATTGAGACAATACGAGACGAAAAGCTTATTGCCCTGGAAGTGATGGAGTGGGGAAAGACGGAACTTGAAGACATAGACTACACCGACATGGTGTGGTTTCCTCATGTGCTTGATTTAAAGCCTGTAGGACTGCTTTATGACTTCATCATGGTAGATGAGTGCCAAGACATGAATAAAGCCGAGAGAGAGCTTATATTGAAGTGCAGGAAGGAGAATACGAGGCTTGTATCAGTTGGTGATTCAAACCAGATGCTCTACTCATTCGCTGGTGGCGATCCGGACTCATTCAAGGAATTGAAATCAATACCAAACACAAAGTGTCTGCCTCTTTCAATATCGTACAGATGCCCTAGGAACGTCGTTGAATATGCCAAGCAGTTAGTTCCTACCATCGAGGCAAACGAAGCCAACACAAACGAAGGAAAAGTGCTTTTCGACGTTTCTCTGGATGATGCCGAGGACGGCGATATGATCCTTTGTAGGAATAATGCACCATTGGTACAGGTTTACAACGAATTCTTGAAACTTGGAAAGAAAGCATACATTCGTGGAAAGGACATTGGAAGCAACCTCAAGAAACTGGTGCAGTCAACCAGACAAACAAAGATAAATGCTGATTGTAGGGATGACGGATTGTTTGTAAGACTCTACGACGATCTCTTTACAACCAGGAATAAGATAATGGAGAAATCAGCAATTGATGCCCAGACCGCTATGAAATCGCCTATCATCGAAGGAAAACTCGATATGATCAAGGCACTGGAGGTTCTGTCAGAAGGAATAAATACCACTGATGAACTTATTGCAAAAATTGACGAGATATTCCCAAAGAAAGACAAGAAGGAAGGCATATCACTGTCAACTGTGCATAAGGCAAAGGGACTGGAGGCTAACAACGTGTATATCGTATGTCGTTCACTAATGCCTAGCAAGTCAGCGAAGAAGGACTGGGAGGTACAACAGGAGCATAACCTTATGTATGTGGCGTACACTAGGGCTAAGAATAAGCTTGGTTTTGTCAATGAGAAGGACTTTGAGCAGTTTGATATGACCAATCTTAACAACCAGAACATACTTGGCAGGATTGAGTCACAGGTGAACAGGGTTCTTGGAAAATCAACAAAGATTCTTGTTAACAAGAGCAATGCCCTTGACATTATAAGCCACGCAACTAAGATTGAGAGGAGGATTCCTAGCAGTACCACTGTTAGTATCAATTCTACTAGGAAAATGAACTCTTTCTCAGACATATTCAAGAATAAGAAACAAACAAGAGTAAGAAGATGAATACGAATAAGGTAAAAAAGGTAGCAGAGTTCTCTGCAAGTTGGTGTGCCCCATGTAGGGCATATGCCCCAACGTTCAAGAGGGTTAGCGAAATGGAAGAATTCAGTGAGATTGAGTTTGAGACAACTGATATAGACGACGGCGAGGATCATGATCTTGAAATGGCTAAGTTTGCCATAAAGTCAGTCCCAACCACAATTCTACTGGATGAGAACAATGAACCGATATACAAGCTCATGGGAAATGTCCCAGAGAAGGATTTGGTTGATTTGATCACTCAGTGCTTAAATAGGTAATGTTATGATTATAGGATTTGCTGGACGCATGCGTTCTGGAAAGACAGAACTTGCGAAGATATGTGAGAAATACGGATTCAAGAAGTTGTATTTTGCGCTTCCGCTTAAGCAGCTTTGTGCAGACATCCTTGATATTTCGATAGAAGGACTCAACCAGGCTAAGAATGATGGTACTGACATTGCTCTATACCTTGGTGATGATATTTGTACAATATTGTCAGAGGAAACAGATATACCGCTTGATAAGGTTAAGGAGACTTGCTACGGAAAGACTCTGAATAACGTTAGGGAAATGCTACAGTTCATAGGTACGGATCTGATAAGGAAATACAACAAGGACTGGCACGTAAACAGAATTAGGGAAATGATCAATCCGGATAATGACTATGTTCTCGATGATGTCAGATTCCCGAATGAAAAGGAGTTGATCGAGGAACTTGGTGGAGACTGCTGGTTTGTCACAAGGACTGCATTTGACAACGTATCAAACCACGAGTCAGAGACATCAATAACATGGCATCACTGCTGGAACAGAATTATTATAAACGATGGTACGCTACATTATCTCACTTTTAGATGGAATAGTTTCATGGCTAACTACACACAGTCTAGAGCAATTAGGGACAAAGAGTTTAATAGAATACTGGAGCATGGTTTTGCGAATGTAGTTCCTACTATGGTACATTCTGACATTTCCACCTTCGATATGCTTATGCTCCCTAAATGCCTGTTCGACTATGTACCACTCGACATCAACAAAGATGACGTTGATGAAATAAAGATGCTTGAGAGTGGCGACGTTCAAATCAAATACAAGGACGGAACTAGCGAAATTGTGGTCAATGAACTTGCAATAGAAGACTTAAAAATGTTACTTTAACAAAATTTAATAACCAAAATTTGGAATTTAAAAATATTTTTTATAATTTTGCAGAATGAAAGAGACAGTAGATTTCAAGTTTGCAGATGGTTCAAAGATATTCTTCACGTCTGACACGCACTGGGGACATGCGAATATATTAGAATTTTGCAATCGCCCATTCGCCAACGTGGAGGAAATGAACAACAAACTTATAGAGAATTGGAACAACAAAGTTCCTACGGATGGACTGGTGTTCCACCTGGGTGATTTTGCCTGGGGTGGATATCCGTTCTGGAAGAACATCCGCAGTCAGCTCAACGGAGAGATTATCCTCATCAAGGGAAACCACGATGAGAAGAATATGACACCTACGGCGGCTGAGGAATTGTTCAAATTTGTCACGCCACAGATGAAGATAAGGGTAGAAGGAAGGGGAGTATACCTCAACCATAATCCATTCCTCTGCTACGGAGGAACATATCGTGATCCTAAGGGTTTGGTGTACCAGGCATTCGGTCACGTACACTCCGGTCCTGGAGCAAAGGGGCTTGACGTTGACAGACTTGGTATTCTCTTTCCTACTCAGTACGACGTTGGAGTTGACAATAACAACTACGAGCCAATATCATGGGCTGAGTTTGACGAGAAGATCAGTAGGCAACTTCTGAAAAGTAAATTCAAAACGAAGGAATAATTATAAAGAAAAAACAATGGGAAGAAATGAAGATTTTAATTATTCCGGACGTTCACGGAAGAACGTTTTGGAAAAAAGCGGTTGAGAAATACACCGCTGAGTGTGATAATGTGATATTCCTTGGAGACTATCTCGATCCATACCCTTGGGAGTGTATCGAAGATGGCATAACTAGAAAAAGCACAATAGAGAACTTCAAGGAGATTATGCAATACAAGAAGGATAATCCGGATAAGGTTGTCCTTCTCCTTGGTAATCATGACCTGGAGTACTACGACAAACTGTTCATAACAAAGTGCAGATACGACTCCAGCAACGCATACAAGATAAAACAGAACTTCGGAAGAAACAGAGGTCTGTTCCAACTTGCATACGAGCTTGATATGGATAAGCACTACCTCTTCACACACGCCGGGGTAACAAAGTCGTGGTATGAGTTCCGCAAGGACATCATAGGGGACTTCACTGTTGAAAACCTTAACAGATTGAAAGGCTTCCCAGCAGGTATCAAGATACTGTGTGATGTGTCAAGAGAACGTGGTGGATTCGGTAGGATAGGAAGTATGGTATGGTCTGACATTCTTGAGAAAGGTGATATAGAGGACTTTGATGGAATTTATCAAATATTCGGGCACAGCCAGCAGGAGTCACAACCTGTAATAACTAAGACATGGGCTTGCCTTGATTGTAGAAAAGCATTTATACTTAACGATGAGGGAGGATTTATACAATGTTAGGAATTGATCCAAAAGAATTACCAGAGGTACAGGGAGAGTATGCATACAACATGATGAAGGACTTGAAAAAGGCTAGGACACTCTCTGAGGCTGAGGAGAAGTTTTATAACTTTTTAAGGAAGAAATATGAAAAAGAGCAAACCAACCAAGAGCACGGAGCAGTACAAGATACTGAGAATGATAAGCCGTGATGAACAATTTGAACGCAACGGAGGCGGTCAATTTGTTTCAATGAATCGTGTCTATAGGGACAAGAGTAAATATAACCGTAATGATAATAAAAAAGAGTTAAGGAAAGACCTTAACTCTTTTTCTTTTTCCTGCCCTTGTGATGCCATTTCTTAGCGTTCTGGGCAAATATAGCTCTCTTCCTGGTCAACGGATTCTTCGAATGCGTCAACTCCTCAGTGGATTTACCTGTCCTCTTCTTCAAGGCATTGAACTTGCCCTTGTTCTTCTTCTTGATATGTATGCTGTTCTTTTTGCTCTCAATAAGAAGATCAATAGACTCACTGATTATGTTATCAAGTTTGTTTTCTGTTATCATATCTGTGTGTTATTTAAATCCATATCTTGATTTGTGAAAGTCATCCCACTTCTCTATTTCTTTTGGATTATCCATATCTGCCATTACTATATTAGAACCCCTAGTTCTATAATAGTCCTTAGGCTCTGCCTGTGGATGATCCTTCATTGCCTTTATACCAGCAAACTCTTGATTTAGTCTTGCTATCTTTCTACGCTCGTCATAATCTTCTAAACTTTCTCCATAATCCGGATGCCACTCGTTAGTCTCAGTAGGCTTTAAATCCAGATCCTGTTCTTTCAACACCCTCTTTACAGACTCCTTGATAAGGTTATGAAGTTCGTTTCCAGTCATCCTAATAACTCTTCCTTCCGTCTGCAACTCATATAACTTGTTTTCTATTGCGATTTTAGGATTTTGGTCGTGATTCAATCTTTTGTAACGACGTACATCTGGATTATCGCCATCAAGGGCAAAATCTTTCCAAGGTCCATTACCAGGTCTTTCCATTTGTTCTCCATCCTCAATAGTTTCGTAATCATTACCATCTTCTATTGTAGGCTCACTCATTTCTGGATCTGGCTGTTCCATTTCCTCGCTGTGTGGGGAGAATGTGATACTAGCCTTACATCTTCCATCACCACTATCCTTTGTCCTCATCAAACCATAGTATGACATACCATTGTTGGTGTCAAGCTTCACAATGTGGATTGACTCGTTTGGCTCAACAGTCTGGAGAGTGCCCATATTTCCAAGGATCTTGTTGTAGAAGTCGAATGCATCATCAATGCCGTTGAAAACCCTGGTGTTAAGCTGACCATTCTTGGTGAGGTCGTTTATCCTCTTGAACAAACCCTTCTCAGTTGAAGGCTTAGTACCGTGAAACGTTGTCTTGATATTCTCTTCCCTCTTCCAGGACTCATTAATCCTGTTTGAAAGTCTCCTCTTCAGATCCTCCTTCATTGTGAAGTTCACCAGGTAGAGATTCCTCTGCATATCAGATAGGAATGACTCGCAATCACTCCTCATTCCTGTGTAGGTGTCACCCTCGTCTTCAATACTCTTGTAGAATGTGTTGGTAGCGTCCAGTATATCCTCAACAAACTTCTTCAACGTCGTAACTTTATATGATACTGGCTTTAAATTACCAGTTGCTAGCTTTCCGGTTATTGACTGCTCAACCTCTGATACTGTGTCCTGGAACTCAGCAATACTGTCTGCAATCTTGTCGCAAAGTTCGTGCTGGGACATGTTGTCAGCATCCCAGTGAAGCTCCTTTATAGCTGTTTTATATCCTTCTAGCTTGTTTACAAAACTAAGTACTTTCTTGTTCATATCTTATATTGTTATAAACTTTATTAATAATATTAGTTAACTATTCTATAGCACCCATAATAGCATTATCACTAATTTGTTTGGTCATTTGCCTTCTTCCTCGTACCCCAACGACCTGGGTGTCGTTGTCGCTTGATACGTATTCTTCTACGACTTCCCTTATTATATTCTTTAATTTTCTCATACTATGCTCTTGTATAAGTCTATTATCTTTTAAATGTTTAAGTATCATATCACCATATGGAGTTGTAAACCACGCACTCTTCATATCACTTAGACACTTCTTGTATCCAAAATTCAGAGGGCTTCCACCATTGAATAGAATTTCTATATTGTCTCTTTTTTTATCAACAGTTACCTGTATTTTGATATTACTAACCTCATCAGTAACATTATATACACCAACCCCAGTTTTTTTGAAATTAGCATCTTGGCTTATTCTTTTCAAAGACCATTCTAAATTCCAATTCAAGTTTTTGCTGTATTTTTCGTCGCTTATCCTTTCTGGTTTATAGTCTGGATTTACTGTTATTTCATCTAATAGTATTAACCCGTGATTTTTTATAAATTCTTCTTTTTTTGCATCACCTACTGAATATAGATATTTCTTAAAATCGTTTCTACTAGGAAACATCGACAACGACCCAAGTTTGTCTTCAGATTGCTTATACCATTCAAATTTTACATAGCCGCACCTACTCCAATAGCCAACGTTGTTTTTCACAGTGTCAACTTGACCTCTCATACCTCTTTCACTAGTCTTAAGTATGCGCCAATATTTTGATGGATCGTTTATAGCAACTCTCATAAGACAAACCCTTGTCTTTAATTCAGCAAGATTTTTCTCACCCTTTGATTCTTCGCTAGTCTGTTTAGGACTTAATTGATACTTTGTGAGGCGCATGTTGTTAATCCTCGTACACTCCCCTAAAAACCACGAACCGTGCGCATCATAGCCCTTTACCTTTTCATATTTGATTGTAGGAGTTGGAAACGTTTTCTCTCTTAGAAAGTGTTCAGTATGGAATACGTAATCCTCAATGTGTATCATTTCGTGGAGTAACGTACAAATATGAACTTCCTCATTATTATCAAGATTGCTGTTCATCACCAATTCTATACTGTCTATAATGCCAGTATCAAGATGCATTACATATGACGCATAAGCACAAGACTTTATTCTGCCGCTAACCTTGAATACTATATTAGTAGGAAGAGAACCGTTAAATGCAATATTGTTGAATTTTAAATAGTTTTCTTCAGCCCATTTTTTATCTACTATCATATCTATTGCCTTTTTTTCCTTATATAAACTGAGGCATACCTTCTTCCAGAACGTCTACTTATAGCTTCCCAGCAAACATCGGATACTTTACGCAACCCTATATCTGCTGATCTAAAATACCCAATTTCATCAAGTTCATCTATAAAATCATTTAACGCCTTTTTTGCCTCATAGAATGAATTAAACTCAGTTATCTTAGTCTCATTACCAGAAAAGCCATTGTCCACCATCTCATATTTTTGACCACCATTACCACCTCTTCTTGTGCTAAGTTCTTTATCTATTAATTTCGACGCTTCTGGAACTGGAAGATTGTCAAATGACGGATCATAATCTCCTCCTTTCAATTTCTTCATAAGTTCTATCTGCTTGGGCGTTGACATCTCATTTATAACACGATTCACACTATTTTTTATAATTTTATGCAAATCATTCTCTGTTATTCTAATTAATTTTTTCTTCATATATTATCTTTTTACTCATTATCTGTTTTGTCTTCGTCATCACCAGCTCCAGATCCATAGAATGGATCATCTTCCCTTCTTCTCTTCCTCTTCCTACGCATCCTCTCCTCAGCCTCATCCTCAAGTTCAGCATTTGCAATGCCAGCCTTTACCTTCAGCCTTGAGTCAACAATGGTCTTAGGAATACCAGAACCTGCAATATAACCACCAGAGCATAACAGGAATATACCCGCATCCGTAAGATCAGTCTTTATATAACCATTGGTTACAACGTCGTAGACAAGCACGAAGCACATCACCAGTCCAAGAAGGAAGCCGATGAGGGAAGACACCAAAAGCGATATGTTATTAACATTAATCGTGGATTGGTCATCAATAGATGTCTTTACGTTTCTGAAAAATCCCATATGCTATAAATAGTTTTTTCAACTCATAAATATTGTTAAAATCAACTTTAAAAAGAACGATTACTTGTTTATCTCGAAAATTTTCCATATCTTTGCAAAAAAATTGTATAACAAGTAAAAAACGTAAAATGACTGTACAACAGAACAAAGAACTTATCAAGAAGTACAATGATATTCTGAAAGACCATTCAGACGAGATTATCAAAACAAATCCAGGAATGAGCTACAAGGAGTGTCTTGAGAGAATATTGTATCTTCACATCTATGGGCATACGCCGTTGAAAACGTTTACTATGTTCCAGTTAAAATCAAATGACGAGATCGTTTTCTCTGATCGTTCAAAAAAATACACCAATCTAAACGACAAATATTTTTTCAGTAAAAAGAAAATATCGTTTTTTGATACCTGCTATAAACTTGGAATAGAAGCATACCCAATACCACAAGAAGCACTATACATTACAGATATTGGTTTTGTTGCACTTTCCGCAAATGGAAGAAAGATAGGTGATACGCAATTGTTAACACTCACAGAAGCTGAAGTGTTTGCTGATAACGACGAGGACGCTATGAAATTGGCTGATACCATCAAAGAGAATATGGTGGTGATAGACATCAATAATGACGATGTTACACGTTACCTTTGGGTCAAGATGGGCTATAGCGGGCTTATGACAAGCGAACTTGAGTTCAAGAGGTTTGACATTGATCTTGACACAAACTATAACGACGATGTTCCATATAACGACATACTGAGACTCATCAAGTCTCCGAAAAATGAACTCATCCTCCTGGACGGAAAACCCGGAACTGGTAAGACCTCCCTCATCAAGAACTTGATGGGTAAGTCGGAAAAACCATTCCTGTATATCGATTCCAGCCTCCTTGAAGGACTTGAGTCTTCAAAGTTCATTGACTTCCTGCTCGACTACAGAAACTCTGTCGTCGTACTGGAGGACTGTGAGAAAATCCTCTCACACAGAGAGGAAGGAAACCCATTCATGGGCACACTGCTTAACCTTACAGACGGTATCATTGGTGAAACTGTAAAGGCTAAGTTCATCTGCTCATTCAATTGCCCGGAGCACAAGATCGACAAGGCACTCCTCAGAAAGGGTCGCCTCTCACTCAAATATACATTCAACGAGCTGTCACTGGAGAAGACAAAGAACCTCATGCCAGAGGCTACTAAACCATTGACGCTTGCAGAGATCTATCACAAGGATCAAACCAACGTGGTAGGAGAACCAGCAAAACGTAAAATAGGATTCTAGTATGAACTTTCTGATTGTAGGTGGTACGTTTGCCAGTAACCCAGATGATATGAAACCGTCTGGTGTGGCGTTGAAGATGTTCGCACACATAGCGAACACCAAGGCATATATGCATTGTATGGATGTCCATATCGTTAATGGAGGACCTACTGGAAGTCTCGAAGGACTAGTCAATATGCCGATAACCTCAGATGCTGACGTAACGGTATGGATGCCGAACATCCCAAATGAGGAGGAGAAACATTATCCCAACAAGAAACGTGGATCTGTGCTCATTTGTTCAAAGGTAATGCGCAAGGGATATACCCGTGTGGATTCGGTGTCACGCATATTCAAGATGCACGGCAATGCCGTTATCGAAATCCGCAAGGAGGACGGACTGTTCACCTTCACCCTCGTTGACGCACTTGCAAACGTGTGGTACGATGGCAGCGACATACCATCATTGGTAACTGCTATAATGGCGTTCACCGCTTTCACAAAGGCAGCAAAGCGTGTCACCACATCAAGGGCTTGTGAGACCTATATCCCAGTAAAGGGGTTCTTCGACCACAACAGGGACAATCTGGAGAAACTGCTTGAAATCAATAAGAAACTCCAGGAACATATCCACACAAGCTGTGGTAGCAGATTCTTCGGCAACGTAAGTACACGCTGTCAAAAGCTATTCCCATCGGCACGTTTGAAGGATGGGTCGAATCATGCCATTTCATACGAACACGACAAGATGTACGTGTCACCGAGGAACACTGACAAACAATCGCTTACACCGGAGGACATGGTTCTCTATTTCGGTGTTACCGATTCATACGTCGGCGAGAAGAAACCATCAGTAGATGCCCCGGCACAGGTGAGACTCTACCAGAAGATGCCGAACATCAACTTCATGATTCACGGTCACGCTGAGATCGAACTTGAAGAATCCGTAACAACCAAGCACTACAAACTCTGTGGTGACATCAACGAGGTTGAAGAAATACTGAGAGTAGTTGACAAGGATTCTACCGGGTTCATAGTCAACCTGTTAGGGCACGGATTCCTTATCGGTGCTGACACACCAGATAAGCTCAACAGACTTGTCAACAAGGCAATAGGTGGCGGTCACTTTAAAATAACGAATCAATGAAGAAGCCAGAACTTCCAGAAATGGTACACATCGACATCATAGTTGATGACGGATGGGATTGGAACGACAATGCGCTATGGCATCACGAGGAACATAAGATACCATATGACTACCTTGTGTACAACGGCGAAAAGAGTTATACACCATTCAGCCTCACACATTCAGAGGCAAAGCGTAAGAAACTAGTTGACGATGGGTGGCTATCTCAAGACACGCTCAACAGAATTGAGCAAGTTAGTGTGATCGAATATGGGATACTACAAGATATTGAGATTCTGAAAGGTAGGATGAATAAATATAATTTTCACCCAGCATTATGAAGAACAAGATAATACTGCTACAATTAGCCATTATACTCATTCTGGGCATTAGGGTAGAAACATTGAAAACCGATGTTGAGATTGAGAAATTGAAACACGAAATAATAATGTGTCTCAATAGTAAGGAGGCAGTAGCACTAGAAAAGTATAACAAAAATGTGGAGGACGCTATTAACAAGAGAAGAGTTCAAGAAGCAGGTGTTTGCGAGGACTGACGGCAAGTGCTGCGTCCCAGGATGCACTGAGAAGGCGGTGGATGCCCATCACATCATGGATAGGAAGCTATGGAATGATGGTGGGTATTACCTGTCAAATGGTGCTTCATTATGCGCAAAACACCACCTTGAGGCTGAGAGGGGTACGATCACCCCTATGCAGTGCCTCGATTATATGAACATACCACTACACGAGGTGAAGACACCAGACAAGCTTAAGGAAGTTTTTGACAACGACGAATATACACTGGCAATGGAAGCCGGAATAATTGACAAATGGGGAAAATAGTAAGAGCAGACAAGTTCTACAACCGTGAGGAGGTTGCAAAGGACACAAAGAGCCTTTACATCTTTACCGACAATACCGATAGGGATAGTGGTAAGGGTGAGATACCAGAGGATTCCTGGTACTCCAAGAAGTATGGCTCTGGCAAACACTACCCAAAGGTCACATCAGCCCTCATAAGGGGACTCGACAATGCCTACCCCATAACCACCCAGAGGTGGTATAACAAGGAGCATAAAGGCTTGTTCGGCAGGTGGAAAGACCACGATCTTGAAGAGTTTAGAAGGGTCATCAACGATGACTTCGACGAGATAATAAAGAATATGGGCAACTACGATAGGATCGTGTTCCCGGTGGGAGGTATATTCAACTCGAAAATTGCCGATATATCCAAGAACAGAGTCCCGGCACTCCACGAGTTCTTATTCAACAAATGCCTAGAGTTAAAAGAAATATATGAAGCCATTAAATGAAATGAATGAGGCTGTGGCAAGAGCATTTGTGATGATGCTCAAAGCACAGAAGGCTTTCGTCCCATACGTAAATGCAACGAAACATAAGACCAATGCTTCTACGTTCACATATTTTCTGAAACTACACAGAATAGGCAGAGATATCGACGCTAAAAGAAAGTGGAACGGCTTGATTTTCAGTTCATTCACCTGGTTTGATACAAAAGAATGTAAGGCTGATCCAGGCTATTGGGCAAGACTCAATCATAAATGGGGCGAAATTATAGAAAAATTATATAAGAGCAATTATGAAATATCCGAGGACGTATCACGTGCCATTCTCTCCAGGAGCAACTAAGGATGACAAGAAGCTCAAGGATGGCTGGTTCGAGTATTACAGGGGCAAGGAAGTAGTGCTCACTGAGAAACTCGACGGGGAAAACTCGTGCCTATGTCAGAGAGGTGTATTCGCCCGTTCTCACGGCGCAGAAACACGCTCACCCTGGTCTATCAACCTCTGGGGTGATGATGGTCTCTACTGGAAAGTAAAGGGATTTATCGACGACGATTTACTTGTCTTCGGTGAAAACCTGTACGGGGAACACTCCATACACTATAGTAAGCTGAAAGACTACTTCCACGTATTCGCTTGCTACAACGAGACAAACGATAAGTGGTGGTCTTGGGATGATGTGAAATTCGTCTCAAAGGTGCTTGGTGTCCCACATGTTCCGACTTTGTGGAGGGGTAGGGCTGAGTCGGAGGATCAGATTAGGGAACTCATTGTGCAGACGATGAATATGCCGTCTGCATATGGTGATACAAAAGAGGGTATCGTTATGAGACTTTCAGATGAGTTCGACGGTGATGACTTCCCTAATTACGTGTGTAAGTACGTTAGGGCAAATCACGTACAGACTGACGAGCACTGGACTAGGAACTGGAAAAAGGCAGAATTGATTACGACATAATATGAGTAAAAAGACATTCGGATTATCAAAGGAGGGCGAGAGGATATACAGGGTATCACTCAATGCCTCAAAGATAGTGGAGAACGTTGATGGCAGTATCATAAAGGATATGATAATTGACAAGATTGAGAGTCTTGGGGATTTCTACAGCTTTATGTTCACGTTGTCGGATGGTTCTCGCATAAGAGTTAACAGGAACAATGAGGTGGCTGTGATCGAGAGAATGACAGACGAGAGGTCAAAGCACCCTATGGCATTGTTCGAGGATTACTACTCGCAGGACAGAAGAACACTGTTAAAGACAGTCTCTGACAGGCTTGGGGATAACGCAGAAAGGATGAACAACCTCAGAACTGAGGCATTGAAGATATCCAACAGTTGTATAATATCCAAAGACATCGTTGACGGACTGTACCAGATGTTCGAGACTTGTACAGACAGTGAAGAGAGATTTATATCAGAAGTTGAATTTGCAGAAATGGCGTTATGAACAAGACATTTAAAGATTTAGAGCCTGGGGATAAGATCTATATGATTGAACTCACCAGCACAAGGTTAGTACGGAAAAGTGGAGAACCACTTATGAAGCCACTTATAGTTAGGAGTGCCGATGAAAAGAACTCTTGGGGAAGTGCAAAAGGTATAACACTCGTGCTTGAATCCGGTACGGTTATTTATCCGTTAGATCCAAACTCACAAGCATTTGTCTATCAGAACTCACAAGATACCTCCATATATCATTGCCTTAACGCAAATATATATGGGACATCAAAAAGAGCATGTCTTGAAGCCACTATCGATGCTGTGCAGAAGAAGAACAAGGAACAGATAGAGAGACGTAATAGGTTCAATGACCACATCGACGAGAACGAGCTGACAATAGCAATTCTCAAAGATCAACTTGGATCTGCTGACTTCCCGGACACAATCCTGGAGTTCGCTGAAATGGCATTATCGTAAAACTATGAACATATGAAAAAGAAGAAACTTATAGACTTACGAGAGGGCGATACCGTCTATTGGATCTCGATGGTGGAGTGCGAACTCAACGACATAGTGAGTGTTGTCAGAGAGTTGCAGGTAAGCGGCACTATACGCTCTACAGACGGATTCAACGTCTCCGTTAGGACTGTTGGCGGCACGTTCTTCGCCGGAAAGAACGACGATACGTGTGTTACAACACAGGATAACGTGCAGGACGAGATCAACCTTTCATTCGACGTGTACGCCACGACAAAGGAAGAAGCCGTTGAGAAAGCCCAGGGATTCATCGCAAGCAAACTGAGGCTGCTTGGCCTCATCAAGAGAAGACTCAACGAAGCTGAGACAGGACTGATACTTGCAGACGCAACTCTTGATCAAGTGGATCTGACAGAAGAGCCGTCACTGGAGGAGTTCGCTGAAATGGCTCTATGTTAAAATAAGTTAAAATCGGGATATCGCTTGTATATTCCGATTTTTTTCTCTATCTTTGCACACGAGAAAAATGATAGAGAAGTATGAGACAAATTGTAGCAATCGCAAGAGAGTACGCAGAGAAGAACTTCACTCGTGAGTTCCTAGACTCCTGCTCAGATTCGTGGTACTTCGATGCCATAGAATGGTTTGAAGACAAGTACAACGTAGAACTGGGCAGCAAGGAAAGTGACGAGTTCTCCGCACAAATCCAGTACCAGTTTGAACGTTACTACACCAAGGAGTTCGGTAAGCGTGATGATTATTATATCCTCAAGGGCATAATATCCGATATGAAGGTTATTCACGACAGACTCGAAGAGATCCTCAATCGTGGCACAATGCAACCTCACGGTGTAACACTACAGAGTTGTATGAAACATCTGACCAATATGCAGTTCTCACTTGGACTGGTCAGAAGCGCAGTTAACAGACAATATAAATTTGACAAGGAGGAGAAACAAAATGGAGAATCTCAAGAAGCTTAACGAAGTGAAAGTCGGCGACAAGCTGTATTGCATCGCCTATAACGTTGACGGCAAGGCTGTGTCAATCGTTGAAATCACAGCCAAGGAAGTGATAACTGATGGCCCTCACGTTGACCGCCGCATCTATTCCAGGGATGCTATCGTCATCAAGGAGAAAGTCCCCAACTCGCTAGAGGGAGAGGGCGAATACGTCATCGACCAGTATATGAGGGGTGACAAGTGTATGACGCATTCAAGCGGCATTTACACCACCTTCATGGAGGCCGCAAACGAGGCAAGAAAGGAACTCGCCGGGAAGTATGAACTCTATTCCAAGGAGGAAGAGGAGTGGAGAGAGAAAAAGCACACCGCTTTCGAGGCTAGCATCGCACTGGCTGAACAGATCCAGAAATATTCAGAAAACAACAAGTGATATGAATTACGATTATAACAACATTGATAAAGACAACCAATCCCCATTCCCTTATGGGGTTAATGAGGTTGTTACGTTCTCACGTAGTGAACTAGCCCACGTTGATATATCTGTCCAGAGTCTTGGGGATAAGAAAAACCCTAAAGCTAGAACACGCATATACATCAGATTTCGCACTGATAGCTATTTCTATGCCTGGTTCGAAAACAATGAACAGGCTTTAGAAGCTATGAAAGCAATCTATGATAATACTAGCAGCAGGGTAGCTGTAATAATTACTAACGGAAACGATAAGGATGACTATCGCATCAGAAGGGACTATATCGTTAATACTGGAAGCACACTCTATTACGAAGCAATAAGACAATTAAAGATAAAATGAAACTTATAAAAAAAATTCTGACAATACTCATTCTGTTGTTCAACGTCATAGTAAAACGTAGACACTATAAGTTGAAATTCATATCAGAAGAGACTGATATGGGTAAACTATGGTACTACAATTTCCCACTCTGGGGATTCGACAAGCATAACCTGCTTATGGTGTCCGGGGCCGACAAGCTCTGTGAATACTACTCAGAAGACGGAGGTAAGACAGCTACAGTGGAGATTGCTGCCAGTAGGAAGGATCTGTACTACGGATGCAAATATGACCACTATATAGGGGATAAACAAAACGGCAGTCTCATGGACAAACTCCTGTATGGAAGAACATATACGGAAGACCAATCCATGCTCAGACCAGAACACAGGGTGAATAAAAAGATTTTCTGGATCTGCCCAGTGACACTCTTCGTCCTTGGCAGATATCCAAATCATATATACATTAAAAGAAATGACGAAAGATAAACCAAAAAAATGCGGCTTATTTGAAAACGGAAGGCTTATAGATACTTTCCCATCGAAAGGAAAAGCCAAGAACGCAAAATATTGGAAGGAGAAGGAAGCCAACCAAGATTGGTTAGACCTATCATATGAAGTAAAAGAACTCTAAATGAAATATAAGATAGAACAACTGACTGGGAACAATTTACGGTATTTCAACGTCCGTAATGATAAGAACGAATACATAGGGTGGGTAGGAATAGAAATAAGCGATATGCCACACTATGCATTCAAGGAATACTGCAATGAACAGCCAGACAGATGTGCAAAGATTGTATACGTCAAAACAAATAAATCATACAGAAACCAGGGAGTCGCAACAGAAGTACTCAACAAGGTTGTAAAAGAATACGAAGATTGGGACTTGTTCCTACAAGTCATCCCACTCGATTCAAACAACACAGTTGCAACGCTCACCAAGTTCTACGAGAAGTTCGGATTCAAAAGGTGTGAGTCTGGAGGCTCTATACCAACAATGGTTAAACCAGCAAAATTATAACAGAAATGAATACAATAATAATTAACGGCAAAAAGTACGAGGTAAACGGCCCTGTCAGTATGATCAACGATAGGATCTATGTCAATGGTCAACTCTTCGAGAACGGAGAACCATTGGAGAGAAAGGTGAACATCACCATTGTGGGAGACGTTAACTCGATCAAACTCGACAAAGGTCCGAGCGAGGTGAACATAAAGATCACTGGCAATGTTGGTGGTAGCGTAACCACAACTTCCGGCGATGTTGAGGTCGCTGGTAATGTGCTTGGTGATGTCAAGTCCACCTCCGGGGATATCAAGTGCAAGGATGTGACTGGTAGCATCAGAACAGTGTCTGGCGACATCACTTGCTCAAAGGTCGCAGGAAATGCAAACACCGTTTCCGGAGATATCGATGGTAGAAATAGTGTTTCATCAATTTTTGAAAAAATATTCGGATAAACTATGGGTGATTATTGTGTAGCAGGTTTCCATTCACACCTGCCAATTCATAGAGGAGACAAAGCGATTGCAATCATTTGCAAGCATAACAACAAACCAATGTCGAACTGCCCTTGCTACCTGCAAGGCACACTTACCCCGATCTGTATGCCAGTCGTCGGGTACATGGGCGACTACGGTAACTTCGAGTACGAGGATGACTATGAGGAGGACGAGACCACAAAGGCTCTGAAAAAACTCACTGACTTCGATTTCCACGACATAACGGAGAACCTGTGCCGTATGAGCGAATACAGGACAAAGCCACACGAGTGTCCGTCATTCTTCAAGGAATTCAACAAGTTCTCAGACAGTGAGGAAGGCACTAGATACCATATCATCTATGAACACTATGACGTGTACAATGAAATGGCATCGGACTGGAGCTATGTAAGAGACTCCATCGACTCCTTCATCATCCCTGTGGTGAAGCTTCTCAACGAGAAGGGGTATAAAGTAGTCATAAACCCATTCCACGACTTTATGTTCTGTGGACTGTATTCTATGATGATGGAGTCCATCGGATTCGGAAATAGAGAACCAGGTATCAAGGATGAAATCTTCAACTCCAAGGTGAGGAAGGTATTTGACGTGCAGGGTGAGGTACGTGCATTATACGAGGAATGCTCAAAGGGTGAACACTTCTACCCACCATTCCAGATATTGTGGAACTATACCAACCACGACAGAGCCTGGATGTCACTCTACAATGCCGTGCAGATTGATATAGAGAAGGCAAAGGATGCAATCGTCAAGTTCTGCTCGTTCTTGATGCACTTCGACAACACGGAGTACGGACACTTCTATTTCTCAACGTCGGCAGGACAGTCCTGGCATCACGACAAGAGAATGTGGGAGGACAGACTCAAGATGCTTAAGGTGTATGAGAAGATCATCAACGAGAAGCTTGAAGAAGCACCAAAAGATGAAGAAGAGGATTAAAAGAAGATTAAAGATGCTCATGGAAGAAGATGTTTTCGGAGTAATAATATGCCTTTTAATAGGGCTTATCATTATGCTCATATACTCTGGCGCAAGCAACACTAGGGAAAGCAGCCACATCAGCAGATGCAAGTGCGAGGACTGGCTGTTCGATGGGGAAAACGGCAGTAAGACTGGCGCATTCTTCAAATGCAGCAAGTGTGGAAAAACCAAATATATTCCCTATAAGGATCTTATGGGAATGCCGGAGGATGAGTTCAAGTATTGGTCTAATAGACCACCCACCAACGAGGAGAAATATAGACAGGATTATTATCAGCATAAATTCGAGTACGAAAAATGAAATACGAAGAAGGCGAAAAGGTGTTCTACCTAAGAATAGAGGGAGACAAAGTAGCAGCAAGCGGTCAACGCACAATCATGAGTGTTGAACAGGTCGGCGGGTACATATATGTTACACTCGACGACGGAAACTACTTCCAACTGAGACCCATAGACAAGAAATCTAACAGACTGCTGGTTAATGACACCACAGAAGGTATATATGAGTTCTTGTCCGACGATACAAAAGAAGGGCGCAAACACATAAAACACCGCCTTAATATACTTGCAGAGGTAGCCGTCACACAGATGGCTAAATACAGGACAATGAAGGAAAACCTTATGTCAATAATAGAAGACGATAAACTATGGCTGACATTGTAACGTTTACTGAGACAATACGCAAGGTCTATAAGGTGACAGACGTATCACCAGAAGACGGAGTTGTGTTCGACTATACCAAGTTCATGGAAGCACAGAAGAGACTTGGTATGAAGATCACAGCCAGAGAGACCCAGTGCAAGAAGTGTGAGAAGAAATTCCAGGACGGTGACAGGATGTATATGATAATCACAGATCACGGCAACTTCTTCGTCTGCAAGGAGTGTGCGAAGATGTTCAGACGTGCTATGGGCAGGACTGACTACTGCAAGCCGGAGAATCAACACCTTAATTGGAGTGAGAAGTGAAATGATGTTAAAAATGAGGTAACTTTCTTGGTTATCTCATTTTTTTTTCCTAGTTTTGCAACCAGAACAATAAAAACAATAAAAAGTATGGCACGTAAAATTGTAAGAAAGAAGAACATCTACGACGTAGATTGGTATCGTGGTAATTGGTGCTACCGCACAACCACAGGTTGCGACTGGAGTGATGTCCTGGAGTGCAAACGAGCAGCAAAACTTATGGGAGAGACAGTTAAGTATGAGAAGACTGGTGTGAAGGAGGACGTTTACCTCGTCCCCGGACATCGTGGAGGTTCACCATTCTTTATGGCACGTTAATACAATGGCAAAGGAATATATCGTAATAATAAAGAGGGAAATGAAACCCGATGCAAAGTCATACAACGATATCAAACCGAATAAGTATCTCGCTATGATATCGTGGGACGAAAACGGGCATCCCCAGAGATCGTGGACTAGCAGCCTCAAGGTGGCAATACATTGGGAATCAAAGGACTATGCAAAACATATCGCACAGGTTCTCAAGAAGGAAATGCCATTCCCACTAGCCGTCATCACTGTCAAAGAACCAGAGGTTAACGACCACTACATAGTGCTCGATACACTTGGCAAGATCCTTGAACATAAGGATGAACCACTCCTGTTCGGCTATTGGGACATTAACTACCCGGACTATGGGTGGGTGTGCAAGGTGGATGAAGTCAAGTCACCCTGCTCTGAGGAAGGAGACGATGATCCCAACGCCTACATAGACGGACTCGCAATCACAGCTACCAGCAGAGATTTCGTTGTACTCTACAACGGAGACCACCAGGAACGCAACGGGGAGAGATACAGGGCAATCTGTGCCTACAACAAAGACCAGAGTCCATACTTCGACGGGCAACTCTTCTGTAGGACACTCACACCAGCAGAAATGAAGATCTACAAGAGCGTGAAGTCCAAGAAGAATATGACCAAACCCCTTGAGACATATCTCGACGTGAACGACAAACAAATTAACAGTATCTGGAACTTATGAACAAAGTAGAAATTATAAGAACATTCGACAAAGCCGACGTGCTCCCATTCGAGCATTTCCTAATAGGTAATGCAGAGATAGACGACAAGACAAAGGAGGAGATCGTGAGACTCATCGCAATGGGTGTGCTCAAGTCAAGCGTGGACAACTCAACACTGGCTGTCAACCTCCGCATAGGAAAGAAAAACCTGGCAAAGACAATCGTACACGTACACGAACTCTCAGAGGAACTTCAACTCAATAACCTCAGACTGAGAATCCTGTCAAACGAGGATGATATTCCCTGCAAGCCAGGCAAGAGATACGGTGACGAAAAATGGTACGAGAGAAACAAGAGAGAACTATACCTCGCTGAAAGGGAAGACGGCAAGTTCGCCATTCTCGATCATGACGGAGTTATGCACTTCAATGACTGGTTCGACAACGTGTGCCTTGTTACGTGGCAAAGCCATCCATGTTACCCGGAGAATACAGACTTCGGCATCGTGGTGATGAAGGATCACAAGTATGCGTGTGTGAAGCAGAAGGGAGACATACACCCACAACTCTCGCTTATGAGAGATATGAACGACTTCCTCAGATACACCGAACTCACACCATTCACCGCAAGGCAGTATATGTTCGAATATAAGACACACGACACATATAACTACGAAGAGGTATGGAAGGACATCTACCAGTCATTCTGGGGGTATGAGAGAACGTGGATTAGGACGATAAAGGATATCACAGTCCAGTATGACGAGAATATATCCTACTACGAGAACATAATGGCAAATGGTAACCCGTACCCCACAGATAGGCCCGAGAAAATGTCATATGAGGAGTTTCTTGAGACATATGTCCCATATTATATAATGTTTAGGGGTATTAAAAAATTCTTTGCATACAGCAAAGAGGAACTTGAGGAATTCCTTGCTAAGTATGACTTGGACAAGAAAAGTGGAAACCTCAAGGAATATGAATCGCATTACGCAATTTAAAAAGATATAGCAATGAAAACATTACAGGAAATACAGACAATCATCTTCCCAGTCAAGGAAAAAGTTGATATGAGGGAGGTGGCAAAAGACCTCATCACACAGAAGTTTGGCAAAAACAAGCTTGTTTCATTCAAGGAGGTAAAACTCTTTGGTAGTGGAGAATATACATTCATACTCAAGGGACTCGCTGTTGTAGATGACAGACTACTTCTCCTCGTTGATGAGTACAGCGGGGATAACTATCCAATGGGCACTCTGTTCAGCAACGTTGCAATGGGCGACTACACACTAGACAGACAATATGGCATCGGAATTACAGATGAGGTGCTAATAAAGGCTTGTCAGAACCTGTTCAACGAGAAGGAGATACACATCGAGTTCGACTTCGAGACAATGACATCACCGGACTGCTGGGTAACATACCTGGAGGAACTTCTTGATGACATTAAACAGGAGAATGATGAAAACGCAAGAAAGGTAATCCATGCGATGGAAGAGGTAGCCAAGGGAGAGGTACAAGGCTATATTAAATTTATGGACGGAGAATTAATATTCTAAAAAGAAAAAATAAAGGTATTAACACTCTTTAACGAAAAAAGTTTGGAACATAGAAATATTTTCCCTACCTTTGCACCAGATTTTTCAATTAACATTAGTATTAACAATTTAAAAACAGTACAACAATGAACAAGTTTACAGAACAGATTTCGGACACCAGTAACGCAACCCTCAAGCGTAGAGCATCAGCCATTGCACAAGGAGCAGAACTCGCACAGCAGGACATCATCAACTCCCTCAAGAAGGAGCACACTGAGCTGACACTACAGAAGGCAAACCTCACCGACCTCGCACCAGAGACCAACGACTCCCTGCGCCCCGGCGACAAGGACTGGAAACCCAGCGTGTGGGCAAAGGAACTCCAGGAGGTAAAGCAGAAGATCTACTTCCTTGAGATCCAGATCAAACTCGCTGAGGAGACCTACGAGGAATTCTTCACCGAAAAGAAAGACAAGAAGTAACCCATGAGCAAGGCAAAAACGAAACACTTCATCCTGCTCGATGCCGCCGACTTTCCATATGACCCAACTACTAGTGAACCCATCACAGGTATCAAGTCAATGGAATTGGTCGAACCAGGCTACGAGTTGACGAAGTATCTGGAAAAGCACATCGAAGAGGGCACTATCGCCCTCAAAGATGTCGCTGAGGAAATCTTCGACTACCTCAACAATTCTGATTGGGATGAGTTCTGCAATACCTATGAGCATCCGGAAACCAATGCAGACGCATTCAGCGACTGGCTCGTGGATTGCGAGGACTGTGAATGGGGAAGCATCTTTATCGTGGAGACAGATGACAAAATCTTCTTCTGTCCAGTCCAAGACGAAAGCGACGACTACTCCAGGGCAGAAGACTTGAACGACATCGTACTGGGTATCTGCGGAATGTACACGCCCAAGAACCAGAGCTTCAATCTTAATCTCAGCCCAAGCAAGTCAGCAGACTTCACTCCCAATATGCAGCACTGCGAGGATAAGGAGACTGCACCAGCAGTAGATCGTATCACGTCACCAATGTTCAAGCCACTATAAATCCATAAGACAAATGGCAAAAAAGAAAAAGAAAGAAAGCACGAAGAAGGGTACAAAGCATATCGTAGTCCTATACCCGGACGATCAACTTGAGGCAAAATTCCAAGACCTAATAGCAAAAGGAGGGAAGTTCGATCTCAAGGAGGCATGCGAGTATGATGACTGCTCCGAATTCGCAATGTTCGTCAAGGATTGTCTGGAGAATGGCAAATTCACCAAGGTGGAACTCCTGGAAGCTCTCTTCGATGATGACGCTGAATACGAGTACGAGAACTTCAAGGACAACTACAGCGATGATGACGAAGGCGATAAAAGCAACGACGCATTCGTGAACTTCCTACAGGATGAACACGGACCGTACAGAGCAGCACTCATCTGCGAAACATCCGACGAGATCTATATCGCAATGGTTGATGACTGCGACGAGATTGAGAGCTACTTCAATCTGCTCAAGGAACTCGCACTTGCCATCACCAACATCCACCCGGAACGTATCCCTCATAAGACCCCAACAAAGGAGGTGATGGATATCGTTGGCAAACTGACAACGACAACCAAGCCACCTACGGGCAATGACCAACTGGTCAGACTTGAGGATATCATGGCAGGACATACGGACAAATCAAGTGATCCGATGAAAGTACTAACAGAACCAATGTTCAAGAAACTCTGATAATAAGAAAAGGAGACCAGTTACGGTCTCCTTTCTTTTTTTCTTTCCTCTTTTTTAATTGCCCTCTTTAACTAATTGTTCTGGGTATATTAAATATTTTAAACTAATATTGTATTCATTGTACATAGGCTTCATGTTCACCTTCCTTGGTAAGCCACGAAACAATCCCTGCTTCTTGCCGACCTCTATCCTCCTCTCAAGAAAATAAACTATGTACCCGTAGTAAACCAATTCATCAATATTCTCAAACCAGGAATAATCACTGGCAGCAATGTCGTCGTCAAACATGCCCTCCATTATCGACGTACATATCTGACGAGTGTTACTTATACAAGTCAGTATGGACTGATAACGACCAACCATCGCCTCGTAAACAGTATTGACATCTTTCTCGTCAAACCCAAAAATACCTATGTACTTGGATATTGCAAGATTCGGATTCCTTTTATGCATCTTGTTATATATGGAGGAGTCATAATAACCTTCACCAAGCCTCCTCATAAACATAGAAACACTCTTCTTCGGTTTGACAACTTGAGGCTCTGGAGGACACTGATCACCATAAGTCTCCTTCAACCAAGAAGCACGATCAGCAACCTTGCTTATAATAGACTCAAGAGACTCCGCAGGATTGTTTCTGAACTTATTCGTAACCTTCTCAATGAAAGCATCATAATTCTGCCATATGTCATAGTCAAACTTACCTTTCTTTAACTTGGACATAAACTCTTGCTTCTTGTAACCCTCAACCAATAATCTACAATGATCCTCAGTAATGTACACCTTCCTGGTTATACCTTCATTTATATTCAATATCATAATATGTACAAAAGATTATATACATAAATATAATATAGCCTATTATAAAAATAATGAAAAATTTTTCCCGGAATTTTTTTCTGGGACTCCGACGAGGGAAAATAAAACCGGCCACCCCTCACAGATCACAAAATTTTTTTCCGAAATTTTATTTAAAGAACTGTTGCCACCCATGTGTGTCAAAAACCGGAGGGGCGGGGCGGGGGTTACATAGGGGGGGGGGTATCCCCTACCATATGCCCCTAAAAACTCCTCGCTGTGCGCTTGTTTGTTGCTGGAGTGATACGTTATGCCCAAACAATATAAAAGCCCGTCAGCGGGCTTAAAAATACCCTTAAATAGAAAGTATTGATATTGTGTGCGTTCCTGGCTCCTGGTGGCTGATGTATGGGCAAAAAAAAAAGCGCACCCGAATGGATGCGCCTTTTTGTTTATCCCACTACATTGTAGGTTGTGTGGTTAATCTTCATCACCTTAATGGTTTCAAATTTCGGGGTGAAAGGTTTGCTCTGCTCTTCTTCGGTCAAGCCTAATGCAGATTGTTTTCCGCTTTCGTGATTCTCTTCTTTCAGATAGTCTTTAATGCTATCATAAGATACCCGATTACCATCAAGATAGTAAGTGGTACGGATATTTGTATTCTTAGCCTTATAGAGCCTTAAATACATATTATCCTTATGCTCTATCAGACGGGGAAAGCAGGATATTGTTTCGCCTTTCTCGTTGGTGTATTCAAACCAATGCCCCCACCTTAAAGGTTCGGGTTCAAACTTTTCATCAATGCCAGCCTTTTTCAGTCGGTTATTGACTGATTTTCCGTAATCAATACCGAGTTGAAGATTAGTGCCCACAGAGATTGCAGTTAGACGATTGAATAACGGATTGTTAGCCTTTAATGCTCTACCTTTTCCGTCTGCTGATTTCATAGCGACAAGTTTGTCGTTCATACTTTCTTTATCGGAAAACCAGACAACACTAACAAAGGTGCAACCTTTGAAGAACTTAATCACGTTAAATAACTCCGACATAACCACGTTAAGAGTGGTCTTAACAAAATTCTTTTTTTTCATAACAATAGGATTGTTAAAAGTGAAACTTAATGCCTATAAGATAGGCAAGTGAATTTATGTGTCTTTCCACTATCGCCAAATAACTTATTGCAGTTATTAGTTACGTTTTGTTTCAGTAAGTCAAAGAACTCTTTTTGTCTTTCGACATTGCAAAGGTACGACTTTTTTTTCATCCGCCAAACATTTTTGCGGTTTTTTTTCGGAAAAAAGTGCTTTTCTATTAAAAAAGACGTCTTTTTTATAAGACCATACCTAAAATTGCTAACTCAGAGATAGCAAAAAGGGCTAAATTGCGCCCTTTTGCTTTAATTCGTTTTCAACCATATAGAGCAATTCTCTTGCCACATAAAGTTTGTTTAATACTCCGTCATTGATATTACCCTGTTCGTCAAACTCACAGGCTGCAATAACGTTTTCTAACTCGCTTAGACATTTGTCCGTAGCCTTCGCCGTAAATTTATCCTTTTTCATATTCATATAGGATTAAGTTATTACCTTTGCTTCGTGCATTGGTTTCTGGTTACAAATATACTAAAGTGGATCGATATGCGGGTGAAATTTATACGTATAAATCCAAAAAATAAAAAACTTTGACAAAATCCGGATGCCGAAATGCTATATAACTATATAGTGATTTTTGGCATGGTAAAAAGATCTTACACAGCCTTGAAAATGGTTTACTTTGTTCCGATCCTCAATAATATTCCTACTATGGCATAACTACGTTATGCTATAATAGGAACATATTGAATGGATCGATATTGCACCAATTATCTTTGCATGGCTGGGATCATCCGGATATGGCTGGATCATTTTGCCCTACAAACGTTAGATTTTGATCGCTGGTATAGTTATCCACATGTGACCCGTTATGCGATTGTAGGGCATTGTAGGGGCATCTACGGGCATTATATAGTATTTAATTAGCTTGTACTTTTTCAAGTCTTATGCTTTGCTGCCGGATCTGCCCGGATCTCGCCTGGGGCGACCAGGCGCACCAGGATCATCCCTGGAGTTACCAGGCGCACCAGGATCATCCCTGGAGTTACCAGGTGCACCAGGATCATGCCTGGAGTTACCAGGCGCACCAGGATCAGCCGTGCGACGGTGGAGATATAAAGAAATCCGTGCGAGTATCACTACTGGCACGGATCTAAAATAGTTATATATAATATGGCTTCAGAAATTCGTCTAATATGATAGTTTGTACTTATTTCAGTCTTATTAAACTGGATCTACCCACTTTTGTATATCGACATGGATAATACTGGATCTCTTTACCAGTTGTGATGGCGACACTTCTGCTTCGCTGTAATCACCAACTACCTTTAGACCATTTGGTTCATAGTGTGTTGGTTCACCAGTGCAAATCTTAACCAGTTCTTCTGACTGGATTGCACACACCTCCCAAACACGATTCAGATCACGGGCTTCATCGTCGGGATCAGCCCAAAGCACCTTGTCACCTATCTCCAATTCATCACCCAACATATCTTCTGCTCCGACGTATTGATAAAGGGTGATAATGTCACCACTGGCAGTAAGAACGTGTAGACCATTGTCATAGACGATACGCTCATTCAGTGACCTTGCACTCTCCAGTAGATCGTTGTAGGACATTGTATCACGATCAGAATGGGCAATAGTAAGCATTTCACTCACTGCAAGATCGGCTCGACCTTTCTTGATGCTCTTTACCAGTTCGTCGAAGAACGTCCCGTTCTCTTCGAGGTTTTCAACACTGGAAACTTGGTTTAAATACTCTTTCATATCCTTATCGTTTTAGTTGTCAGACATTAGATTAACTTGGCATACATCTTCATATAGCCACCCTCAATCTTCAAATAGACGTGGAATTTCTTATCATCCACTTGCATTTTCAGTCCGAAAGGTCGCTTGGTTGCGCCAATCAGTTTCACACCATAGTCGGGGAACTCTTTCGTCACTACACCGAAGATAGCCTTGGCATAGTCGTTAATGTCCTCATACTGACTTTCATCCTGCCAGCGGTCACACAAGTTAAACATTGCGTCACCTACTTTGTCGTTGCGAATAATCGCCTTGATTTTGTCTGTCGTATTCATACTTTCAATATTTTAAATTGTTTGATGGTGCAAAGATACGAATAATCTTCGACACCACCAAACATTTCACTCAAAATTTACAATCCTTTAACATATCGTTTAGGTCTTTTATCCATGCAGGGCTGTTGTAGTAGGAATCTCTCATATACATATAGCCTAAGCAATAGGTATAGGCTTGATACACTTCCATGTCCTTGATGACGGGATAGATAACATCGTCAAAGTCTTGACCAAAGTCACAGAACACCTCATACCACCATGCCTTGTGCTCTGTCGCATATCGCTTGTTGTTATACTTGTTGAGCATACTCCGTAGAGTTTCATACACTTCATTAATCTTCTCCTGCTCACTCTCTTGCTGCTTGCTCTCACCATTCACATTGATGTTGATAACATCGTTCTTGTCTGCATTTACATTAATTGTTGCCATAGTCTTTTATGCTTTATGTTTATTAATTAATGCCCACCACCATTGTAGTGGTAGGCATTGTAGTTTTAGAGGTCGATAGCGAGATAGTTGCCGCCCTTTGCACCTGTCCTGCGGTTATACACGTCCTCGATACGGGCATTGGTGAAACCCTGCTTACGGCAATACTCTGCGAGGTCTTCTGCATAGTCACGGCAATATCCCGTAGTCCATACTTGAATGTGCTTGTTACCATTCTTAATCTGACGTTCAATTTCGTCAACGTGACACTTGTTAGGCTCAAATGGCTTTGTGTACTTCTTTGCTTCTTCTGCGTTAATCATATCACTTAGTTTTTTTATTTATACCTTCGGACTATCCTTAGGTTTCTGACTGCAAAATTACGAATAATATTTTAAACTACCAAATGTTTTAAGATTTTTTTCAGAAAAAAAAGATCCCGATCACCCACCGGAGTGATCGGGCAAGAAATATGCTACGGCTTTATTTAGCCATAGCATTTAGTTCCTTCTTGATACGTCTGGCGGTCTCACCCTTCCACGTTCCTGCGTTCCCAAGGAAATAGAGGACAATCATCTTGGCACTATCGAAGCCGTAGTTATCGGTTATCTTATCCAGACACATCATAGCGTTGAGATAGGGCACAGCACCGAAATACGGCTTCTTCCAGTCCTTGCGGATTTCTGCTGCGATAACACTCAATGAACGATTCTCAACCTTGTTTACTTTCTTTGTAGCCATAATACATAAGATTTAGTTTTTACCTTCGGACTACCCTTAGGTTTCTGGTTGCAAAGGTACAAAAAAAAATCGGAATAACGTGCAATTATCCCGATTTTTTATAGTCTTTTAACATTTAATACTCACTTCAATACCATTCAGTATAACACGCTTCGATATTGCCAGAAATCTCATCAATAATCTCATCAATTTCTTCTTGGGTCAAGTCCTCTTCCTTACGTCCTTTGCCCTCTTGCTCAAGATATAAATCAATGTCAGCCTTATAGATACGATACCTACGAAAATGCTCCATATCGGGAGTTCCCATTTGTTTCATCGCACATTCATCAGAGCAGGCATAGCCGCAGCAATCCAAATACCAACCCTCTTCCATAATTGCTCCGCACACATCACATACTCGGCAGGAATCCATATCAAGCCAGCCAATAAGAATGTCATTTCGTGTGTCCCCGTCACCTTTCTCCAATGCTTTCTTGATAGCAGGAAATACGATGTCAAACGCACCCTTACCAACGTACTGCATTACCTTTTCTTTCAGTTCGTTGTAGCAATGCTCAGAAAGCATTTCTTCCAATTTCTTTGTCTTTTTAGCCATATTACTTAAAATTTAGTTTATATATCCTTGGATTATCCTTGGATTTCTGTATGCAAAGGTACAAAAAAAATCGGAATAATGTGCAATTATCCCGATTTTTTATAGAATATTAACAATTACCCATTAATACCATTCAGTATAGCACGCCTCAATGTTGTCCGTTATCTCATCAAGAATCTCATCGATTTCTTCTTGGGTCAAATCCTCTTCCTTTCGACCCTCACCCTCATCTTCAAGGTATTGGTCAATGTCCTCTTTGTAGATACGATACCTACGAAAATGCTCCATGTCGGGCACTTCCATAATCTTCATAGCACATTCATCAGAGCAGGCATAACCCATACAATTCAGATACCAGCCCTCTTCCATGATTGCGCCACACTCGTCACATACTCGGCAGGAATCCATATCCAGCCACTCAATAAGAATGTCGTTTCTTGTGTCCCTGTCACCTTTCTCCAATGCTTTCTTGACAGCGGGGAATACGATGTCAAATGCACCCTCGCCAACGTACTGCTTTACTTTGTCCTGCAACTCATTGTAGCAATGCTCCGAAAGCATTTCTTCAAGTTTCTTTGTTCTCTTTGCCATATTATATAACTTTTTAAATTGTACCCTTGGACTATCCTTGGGTTTCTGTATGCAAAGGTACAAAGAAAAAACGAAATATGCAAGTTTTTATTCCTATTTTTTCAGTGCATTATGTATTTTTAACAAACGCCGGAAACTCCCTGCCAATCGGGGGATCGCAGGGAGATCTGACGTGATCTGTTGTAAAGATCTTTCTGATCTGATCTGGTTTCCAAGATCGTCCCTGGATCGTCCCTGGATCATTCCTGGGGTCTCCAGGGTTGCCTGGATAAAAAAACCTGGTGTGCCGGGATCATACCAGGATCTCCAGGCACACCAGGATCGTACCTGGTTTACCTGGATCACCATTTTTCAGATCTCATTCGTGATAGTAGTCATAGCATTCTTTTAACTCGGCATAAGACATCTTTTTCACTACGTCTTCATCATAGCCTTGTTCCTTTAGCAGATAACGTCTCATGGTCGCTGCATTCTCCATTCGGTTCATTCTTCTAAAATCCATATTGCTTATTGTTTTATTAGTTATACATGTGCATGAAATAAGGGTATTGTACTTATTCAAGTCTAAGGAGTTCAATCATAGAACTCCCTAAACATTTTAGTCTTGCCCTTTGGTGTTGTCACCTCAACGCACAACATCTGTCCTCTGTGCCCATACCATTCTGATTCTTGGTGCATGGCACAACGATAATCCATTTCGTCACCATGATTCAGATAGTTCTTGATAGACACGTTTAGCTTGTCCTTAGACGTTCTTTTAGCCTTGATGCTTGATAGAATTTCATTGCACGTTCTTGCATCGTAACAGAGATAGTTATAACGTCCGCTATCACTATACATAAAACGTTTGCCACATACCCTAACGTAATATACACCATCTTCGGGGATAGTAAAGTTGCCATACTTCTCAACATAGTCATAGAGTAACTGAAACTCTTTACATGGCTTTGCAAAAACTTCCACCCGTCTGAAAATGACTACCTTATCACTCCAATAGCCATCGCCACATTCGTCATAGACTACCTTTGCCCTAACGTTGCTCTTTGCTATTGCATCTTTCAGCATTGACACAAATTGCTCGTTGGTAATCTGTCTGTCTGTGAAAGTGTAGGTTGTCTTGTTGGGATAACTACCTACGATGATATTAGTGTGCGACCACTTGGAGTTATTGCCAAACCCGCTATTCCAATTCTCGATGTCAATAGGTAACTCGATGTTGGTCTTGTCACCCATACCCTTTTGACAATCCTTGATGAACTTAGCAAGGAGTAATGTCAAATGTTCCCTTGATACTTGTTTCTTCTGTTCCATATCCTTATTGTTTTTTAGGTGTTACATCAATCCATCCGATTACTCTGCCATCATAATAACTTCTGATAGCCTTTAATTGTTTGCCGTTTTCAGTTTTGTATTTTCTTGCCATAATCTTATAAGTTTTAATTGTTTGACACCGCAAAGGTACAAAAAAAATCGGAATAACGTGCAATTATCCCGATTTTTTATATTCTTTTAACTTATGGTTGCCACTCGAACCCATTACCATTGACGTAATGGAAATCCCACGCAGCATACCAATCAGACATCCAGCTATTGATTACATTGGATATTGCATCAACGATCCTGTTGGCTGGTGTCCTGTCTTTGATCTCGATACGTGCAAGGCAATCAATACAATAATCTTCTCCATCGTCGTAGTGATCTAGGTCAACGATCTCATCGATCTCCAGCAACTCTGATAGAACTTTCTCGAATCTGTCTCTCTCATCATTCTCAATGAAGAAACTGAAACTTGCATCATACGTCATAATCTTATGGTGTTTAATTGTTAGTACTATGGAGGGTAGTGCCAGCCTACCCTCCGTTATTTCTTGTTAGCCTTGATACTTTTCAAGTAACGAAAGTGCTTGGGCATCGTTGCGTAACTTATATAGTGCCTTCTGCTCAATTTGGCGAACTCTCTCTTGTGAGCAACCAATCTGCTCTGCTATCTCCCAGCGTTTCTTGGCTGGTGTGTTGATACCAAACACAATGCAGATGATAGTCACCTCTTGGGGTTTTAATACGTTGTTCAGAACACGCATAAGGTCAGTTGTAAGGCTCTCGTTACGGAATGATTCTGCGTCGGTGCTGGTGCAAAGAACATCGCCATAAGTTGTATCGTTGTCCTCGCTGGTTGGTGCATCAAGGCTGGTGTGTCTATTGCTTACCCCCTTATGGTAGTCGGTGACAATACGGCTCTTGTTAGTGAGTGCATCCAAAATGAACATTCTGATATAGCCTATCGCATAGCTGATGAACTTAAATCCCCTCGTTGGGTCGAATGTCTCTGCTGCTTGCAGTAAACCCATATTACCCTCGTTAATAAGGTCGAGAATACTTAGGCAACCAGCGCAATACTCATACTGCTTTGCGACTGATACCACGAATCTAAGATTACCATTAACCAGCGCATCTACACTCTCTCGGTCAGTAGGTCTGCCGTTGCAGTCCTTGGGGCTATTCTGAATCTTCTCGCCCAGCTCCACCTCTCTCTCAATAGTAAGAGATTCATAGCTGGAAATACTTGTCAGATACTTGTCTAACTCATTGGTACGAATGGTTGTTGTTGGGTTCTTCTTTCCCACGTTGATTGATTTGAAAACGTTTGGCATAACTTTGATGTTTGATGTTTGAACCTTTACCCACTACCCATCGGTGGGATTCGTTGGCAAAGGTACAACAAGTTTTTCTAACCGCCAAATTTTTTAAGAACTTTTAAGAAAAAAATTGTGACTGACTACTTTCGCAAGCAATCAGCCACTTAACTAACCTTCAAAAATCAAATACTTATGTCAAATACAAACATTGCAATCAATCCCAATCAGCAGCCTTTCTGAATACCTGCTTATAGATGGTTTGCAGTTCCTCCACCGACTTACCGAATAGTTCCTCTGCATGCTCCTTGGCATATTCCTCAACGGCTTTCTTACCAGCATAGTAGGCTTTGCGCAGTCTATCGTTATACTCCATGCGATGCCAGCAATCCCATTTCTCATAGAAATGATTATAGACGGGGTTCAACACTCTCCAGCCAGCGATGGCATTGAATTTCTCCCTATGCTCTCTCTCTGCTCTCTCAATATACTTGTAGTACACGAACTCTTTGAGGATGCAGCGAATAACGTTGGCAATGTCGTTGCTATCATATCTGAACGATGTACCAAGATGTTCACAATAGCCACGAAACTCCGTACCACTCTTAAAGGTGTTATACTCTACGCACTCGCCCCAATCGGTCTTGGTGTTCTGAACATAGAACTCGATACAAGCACGACCTTTATGCTCATGGATAAACTCGATGGTGCTATTCCAAAAGTTGCTACCACCAAGGCAATTACCTGCCCTGCGGCTATTCTTGATGTAGAATTTGTCACGGGGCTTGCCATCATCGTCTTTTCCCCTGCATTCCTTAAAGATACGCAGGATAGTCTCATTGGTTGCCTTGCGCAAATCGTTACCACTAAGCTGGTCTAATACCTCCAGCTTTTTCTCTGCCTTTGTTCTTCCGAAGATGAACTCGTTTACATTAAATTTCTTTTCCATATCTCCAAATGTTTGTTGGTTTTCGGCTGCAAAGGTACGAAAAAAAATCGAAACCACCAAATTTTTGAGAAACTTTTTTCAAACTTTTTTTTGTTGTGTAAAGAAATCGGAGGTAGCCGGAGCATATATACTATATAGGGATTTTCTTGTGAAAGTTTTTTCCGGCTGGCTGCTGGCAACCAGCAGATCCGGCATGATCCGGTCAGATCCAGGCGACCTGGCGCACCTGCCAGCATCCGGACTCTGGGAGGATCGTCTCTGACGACATAAAAAAAACCCACCAGTGTAGTTATACACCGATGGGGAATAAACGTCGCACAGGGCTTTAAAATGCCCTACGATGCTCAGTATCGAGTAGTTTGTCAATCAGTTCCTCACAATTCTCGAAACAGGTGTTGTTATTTGATCCACCAGTCCAGTCGTGATCGTGCGCAGCAGTACGGATCAACATAGGAGGGAGACAACCTCTGGAGTAGTTCTCTGTCAATGCTGCAAAGTTGCGACCTCCGTAGTTCAATGCGTTACTATAGGAGAAATATACATACCTGTCACCACGTCGGATGAAGCCCGACATATCATAGTGACCATAACTGGGATTAACCACCTCACCGCCCAGTGAATCAGCAATTTTCCTCATTGCGTTCATGAAAGCGATCTGAAACGAATGAAACTCTTTTGAGACACGACAACCATCATCCTGCAATGTCCTGCCGTTCCACTTCTTGATAAATGCTTTTACGTCTGCCATAATGTATTTTATTTATGTGGTTTGTACTTTTTTAAGTCTAACACAGGGCAGGGATCATTCCCCGCCTGTGTCATAGCAATGATCGTAGTCGTGCATAAGATCATCGTAGGTCTCTGCGTCTTCCACTAACAGGATTTCGCTGAACTCAGCCATAGAGGACTTAGCCTTATCTGACCATAACTCCATTCCCTCAAAGTTCTCTCTTACGTCCTGCATCGTATCACCTGTGATTACAATGTCAGCACTAAATTTAATTCTCACTTCCATAATATAACTATATTCATAATGCCTTTAATGTTTTAATTGTTAGACGATGCAAAGGTAAGAAAAAAGATTGAAACTGCCAAAAGATAGTCCAATCTTTTATGTTCTTTTAACAATCATAGATCTTACGAAGCCTATCCAGTTCCGTCAACTCGAAATCATCCATTTCCAGTATATAGTCCAACACGTTGTCCTTATCATCGGCTTTCATTTCCTGCCATTTCTTCTCAAAGCGCAGGGCAGCGTCACGAACCAATCTACCCGCTTGATCGAATGTCTCTACACGCTCCATGTTGTAGATCTCCTTGAAAATGTCACTCGACATAACAACCAGTGTTTCATGCTCCAGTGCGTGATCGCTCAGTTTCTTTGTCACCTTTTGATGTTCCTCACCAAACTTCAACGTACCATAGCAAAGGGCAACGTCGTGCTGATTGATCGTCCCGTCGTAGATACCTGTATAGTCCTGTATCTTCTCCTGCATCCTCTCTGACTTTGCAATTTCATCCAGTTTGGGATAGGTCATGTAGAGACCACAACCATCAGTAGCAATGGCAATACCATCGTAGAACTCCATTTCAACGGAACACTCGCCGCCCTCGTCGAATTCATACTTATTACCCATGCTATACTCAATCAGAACACCATTGGCTTTCTTGATCAAAGACTTGTGAGTTTTTGAATCATCAACAAGAATCTCGTCGATGTAGTGAGGGATAACCTCGAAATTGATACCATTTTTTTCCATAATCTTATAAGTTTGTTTGTTTAACGCTGCAAAATTACGAATAAAATCTAATATACACAAATTTTTCGTGTTAAAAAAACAAAAAGGGCAGCAACTTTTTATCGTCACCGCCCGTTGTCAAACATCTAAAATATGGAAAGAATAAGAAATTTAGAAAGGGAGCGAGGACTCGAACCTCCTTTCCGGTATTGCTAGCTAGCTTCACTAACTCACGGGTTCTTTGGTGGGTACAACCACCGGACGGGCAACCACATACGTCGTCTTCTCCCCTATAGTTTATCGTTTTATCCTAAGATTCACTTTGGGGTTCTTAATCCCTTGGATGTCAACCTCGAAACAGATACACCCGTTAAGCCAGTTCAGCGGTGTTTTACTATCCAGTGTAACGAAATGGTCATGTGGAATTTCATAAGACCCTTTCACCTCGTCATTCACCACGAATTCAATCACCGCACCTTCGGGATTGCTCCGGAACAATTGGTCTACCTGCTTTCGCAGTGCTGCTACTTTAGTACTATTCATATCACTTACTTATTGATTTCGGGTGCAAAAGTAGGGAAAAAATCTGGAATAACCAAACTTTTTCCCAACTTTTTTTCATTTCACTGCAATTTTTAGGCATTCTGGATGGTGGATCACATAGTCACCGATCATATACTTTGCCAGTTCATCACGATCCCATCCATTTAGACAGTCAGAGTACATATCCCGTAGCCAGTCCATCAGATCACCGTACAGCGTCTGTCGCTCGTCTGGATGTTCACACAGGCTATCCTGTGCCAGTCTCTCGATCAAGTTAGGGTTCTTGGCTTTGATCTCACCCAGAACCACGTTCATTACATTATTCATTGCTTGCTTTCTCAATTAGTGAATCTAAAGTCCAACCACATACTGACACAAAGAAATCGTTATGATTTTCATTGTTCAATGCTGATACTAACAGATGACGACCTTTCTTGTCGTATGGTTCATCGTCTGAATTGATCTCGTTCATCAAGACCTCACAGAAATTCTCGAAGAACTCTTCTGATCCATTGTCAAGGATCTTCTGTATATCTTCTTTCGTCATAGCCGTAGGGATTTAAAACTCGAAACAATAATTGCCGCAGGGAGTGTCCTCGGTGATTTCTCCGTAGGTCAGAGTGTAGTCAGCGGGTTTGCCGTCAAAGTAGTTGTTGATATACTCTACAACTTCTTCTTCTGTGCAATCGCCAATGTACTGCTTAATCTCGCTCTCGATGTTGTCGATGTAGTCCTCATCTTCTGCCAAGTTCTCGATGAACTCTTTCAGAGGAATAATGCAGAAAGTGAACTCGACGTTGCGCCAAGAGCCATCACCCTCATCGGTGTCGCTTGCATAGATGTAACCGCAAATGTGGATTTCTTTGCCACCATTGCCGTCTGGATCGATGGAGAAAAACTCCAATTCCGTAGGTTCTGTTACTTTGTTAAACTTTTCCATAATTCTGTTGTTTTAAATGTTTGACGCTGCAAAATTAGGAAAAAAAATTGAGATATGCAACACATACCCCAATCTTTTAATAATCTTTAACGCTTAATTTCAATGTTCTTTATTGGCTCATTATCATCAAGCCACAAGTAATCAATGTTATTGATGCTGATTTCAAGTTTATCATCTATTCCTTCTTCGCACAGCCAATAATAAGTGTCATTATCATAAATGTCCTCCAGTTTCTTCACCTGTTCCTCACAGACATCAACAACCAGAACTTTGGTGTTTTTATAATCAAGAATTGCTAACTTTGCCATTTTCAGTTTTCTCTTTAAGTTCGTATATAGTATTATAGATAGTTGCGTAATTGCACTCATCAATATCATCCCAGAACCAGATGTTTGCTGTTGAATGATGCGCCTCGCCTTCTTTGAAGCACAGGTTATACTGTCCGTCAAGGTAGAAGCTATCAACAT
>Ga0247608_10000946_pt1 | contig 43083 bp, 35 predicted proteins | sample 176DNAGHGlowgp2_FD_193490 | JGI IMG/M metagenome (GOLD analysis project Ga0247608, IMG submission 193490) | Sheep rumen microbial communities from Palmerston North, Manawatu-Wanganui, New Zealand - 1766 DNA GHGlow gp2 | ecosystem: Host-associated > Mammals > Digestive system > Stomach > Rumen ...
CATACGTATGATGACCAGAGATCCCGATGCGGTAGTGGATGATGCATTTATTCGTGCCAGAGTCCGTGCGGCCTGGGAATACCGTAAAGCGGTCACGGATACATCTTCCTGCCGGGTCATTTTCGGAGAGGCGGATTTTCTGCCGGGACTGGTAATCGATAAATATGAGGATGTGCTGGTTGTGGAATCTCTGGCGCTGGGTATCGACAGGCTGAAGCCGAAGATCCTGCAGTATCTGCAGGAAGTCCTGGCGGAAGACGGCATGCCTGTACGGGCGATATATGAGAGAAGCGATGCAAAGATCCGTGTGAAGGAAGGGCTTCCAAGGGCTAAGGGCCTGATATGGATGGCAGGGGAAGGACATAATAAGTATTCGGCGGAGGAGAACTTCATTTATGAAGAAGGCGCTTTTGACCCGCGGCTGCAGATCATCGAGAATGGAGTGAAATACGTGGTGGATGTGGAGAATGGTCAGAAGACCGGCTTTTTCCTGGATCAGAAGGGAAACCGTCTGGCCATGCAGAATCTGGTGCGCCGTATGAAGGCGGCCGGAGAGAAGGTCAGAGTACTTGACTGCTTTACCCACACCGGATCATTTGCGCTTAACTGCGGATTAGGCGGTGCGGACGAGGTCACGGGTCTCGACATTTCCGATCTGGCTGTGGCTCAGGCAACAGAAAATGCAGCCCTGAACGGTCTGTCGGACCGGGTAACCTTCAGGGCTGAGGATGTACTTGATCATTTGCCGCAGCTTAACGAAGCAGGCGAAAAATATGACGTTGTAATACTTGATCCGCCGGCATTTACCAAGACCAGGGATAAGATCAGGCAGGCGGCCAAAGGATACAGGGAGATAAATATCCAGGGCATGAAGCTTACACGTAACGGAGGGTATCTGGCTACCTGTTCATGTTCACATTTTATGGATGCGGAAACCTTCAGAACCGTGATCGGCCAGGCTGCCCGTGCCGCGCACCGGCGACTCCGCCAGGTGGAATTCCGCACCCAGGCTCCGGATCACCCGATACTCTGGTCCGGAGACGAGGAAAGCTATTATCTGAAGTTCTATATCTTTCAGGTACTGGAGGAAAGATAGGGGCGAAAATCAGTGCTTTTCACAAAACAAGGAGAAGATATGGAATACGGATATTCGATCTTAATGGGCTTTTTTTCGGCCGGTATATTATTATATGCAATGCTGATGGCTTTGACTAAGAATTATAATATACTGCCGGCCAGGGCGCGTGTTTCCGTGAAACCCAAAAACCCGAGGAAATACATGACCCAGTTATCAAAGGTTGTCGCCCTGGTGGCTCTTGCTCCGGCGCTGAGTGCCCTGGCAGGATTATGGAATATGGCCGCTGCCATCATTGTTCTTATAGCCGGCGGCGTGGTCTTCATCTGGCTCGGCACAAAGCTAATGCGTGATGTGGACTGACTGCGGCTCAGGGCCTGCCCGGTTTTTCCGGTGTGAGAACGTTGTCGTAGAAGTCGCTGGTCTGCTGCAGCTGTTTTCTGTATTCTTCCACTCCCAGTTCCTCGCTCAGGGTTTTGGTCTGCGAGAAAAGATCTGTACCCAGCCCGAGCCTGTCGCCCTTTATATCCACACCGATGGCCGAAAGGGTAGTCGGGAACATATCAAGTGAAGAGAAAAGCCGGTTTTTGGTATTTGCCGGTGTCTTTGGGGCATTGATGAAGCAGTTGTAGGTGGTTCTGGTGTAGCTGTCATCAATATCGACCATTGCCGTTTTCTTGTTGCCGAGATGGTCCCCTACGAGTACTATGGTTGTATTCTCATAGAAAGGCTGCTGCTGAACCCATTTTACGAATTCTGCAGTCTGCCTTGAGGTGCAGTTGACCGTTGCAAGATAATCATTTTCTATGCTTTCGTCACACAGGATGCAGCGGTGGCCGCACTCATATGAGTGTGTATCCATGGTATACATGGTAACGAAGAAGGGTCTTTCTTCTTTGGAAGCTTCGGTGATCAGTTCTTTTGTGATATCAAAAAGCTTCCGGTCCTCGATGCCCCATTTCCATATATAATCCTCCTCCTCGGAGGCATATCCCTGCTCTACAAGAGCCACGCGGTCATAGAGCTTACTGTCATCATATCTTCCGACATACTGGTCATACATCGAGAATTCACCCTTTGAACCCTGAATATAAAGCTGGTTGTACCCGTTATCGTGCAGGATGTCCTCAAGCCTGATCATGGTGGGATACTCCACAACCCCGTTCTGGGGCAGTAATTTTGTGATAAGAGATATACCGGAGGTCTGGGCAACGGTTGAGCCCTGGGTAAAGGTTATGGACGGCACGAAGACCGACGCGCCTCCCAGCAGCTCCGTATTTGAAAAGTTTACGCAATCCTTCTCCTTCGTAAGTTCAGTCAGGTCGGAAATGTAGTTTTTATCCTGTGAGCCGCCGTCTTCTGCGGAAGCAAAGCTGCATTCAAAGGATTCAAGATATATGAAGATAAGATTACGCTTTTTTTCGGGAAAGGTAAGGACACTTTCATCAGGCGTTACGTAATAATCCTCATATATGGTGGATTTGCCGAGTTTCATGTCGACATAGTGCAGAAAGTTTGTCTGCAGGGAGAAAAATGTAACGCATCCGAAAACGATCAGGACATAGAGTATTATATGCGCTGCTCTTTTTTTGGGTGTCATCACGAGGGTATATTTTCCCTCGGGGTTGGTATCCGCAACGACAACCCTGTCATTTCTGAAGCATTTCACCAGGTTGATGCATATATATCCTGCGATCAAAAGGAAGATCGTTGTATATTCAACGCCGGCTATCACATCCTCTATGGCGAGGCCGCCCTTTGCGAAGCGTACCGTGAAAAGTATGCCTTCAAACTCCATATTGGAGTAGACATTGTATAAAAACAGGGTGACCGCGAAAAGAAATACTGCCGGAGCGATCACAAGCATACATACGGATATAGCGACCCATTTACCGCGTCCCTCTCTTTTCTGTGTGCTTATGGTCTTCTGTGGAGTATACATTACCGCAAGATCGGATAAGCGATTGGTGGGGGAACCGGTTTTTGAAAGAAACTTCGTTACGGCATATTCCATTAACAGCAGGAAGGCATAGAATACTATAGTCCCTCCGAGCCAGACTGCGATCCATACAGGCAGGAAGCTTCCCGCGAAGTTCGCGGTATAGAAAGCATGTCTGCGCATATCAAAGAAAACCGGGAGCCACAGTAATGTGATGGCCGGAGCACAGAAGCTGTAGATACATTTAATAAACCAGAAGACCGAATGTGCGGGTTTTCTGATCAGTATGTAAAATATAAATGCTGATACAAAGGGCACGATCAGCAGAAGGATCCAGTTGAAGGCTGAAAGCCCGGCAAGATCAAGAGGTGCCCGCAGCAGGCTCAGCCCGGCTATGATCAGAGCTCCCATAACAGCAAGAAGTATGTGCTTTCCTGTTATCTCCTTTATACTCTTCAGTTTATCTTTTAACGCAGCATTTTCGTTCATTATGCCAAACACCTGTAGATCCTGTATAAATCTACCTGATCATCCTTCCTGTTTTAAATAAATCGAACCTTATCCTATATCATTTTGGTTTATAACGCAAATAATTTCTTTATTTTTTTGGCGTTTTGAACTGAATCTATACACAAAAAAGCTGTTTACTATAAGTGAATTCGGGATTATAGTAGTATCAGACCGCCCGGACCGCGGTTAAGCGGCGGCGCGGGAATGTTACCTGACAGGAATAATGACCGATGATCACGCCAGGAAGGTATAGGGCTGTAACCATAAAGAAAAAATAGGAGATCCGCCCCATGGGTAATTCTATTTTGGACGAACTGAATAAGGAACAGACTGAGGCGGTCACCTCCACGGAAGGCTATGTCCGTGTTATCGCGGGGGCCGGCAGCGGAAAGACCCGTGCACTCACCCACCGGTTTGCATATCTGGTAAATGATATCGGAATCCCGCCGGGAAATATCCTTTGCGTTACATTTACAAATAAAGCTGCAAATGAAATGCGCGCCAGGATCCATGATCTCACCGGAGACCGGGATACGGGATATATCAATACCTTCCACGGTTTCTGTGCAAATGTACTGCAGGAGGAGAGCCATTTCTTCAATTATCCGAAATCCTTCCTGGTTCTGGACAATTCGGATATTGATGCCATGCTCGGCATGATTTATGAGGAGCGGGGACTCACGGCACGGGATATGACCTTCGGTGCAGCCAGGGATATGATCGAGATGATCAAGCTGAAGGAGCGGCCGAAATATTATGAGGATATGCTCCTTATGTCACTTACTGAGCTTCAGGAGAAATACAGGAAGGCGGAGACCGCGAAGGAGATCATTTTCTACGGCTATCTTTATCAGGAAAAGAAATGCTTCGGGCTTGACTATAATGATCTTATAATCCTTACGCTGTATGTTTTCCGGGAAAATCCCGAAAGCCGTGAGCGCTGGACCCGCCGGCTGATGTACATAATGATCGATGAGTTTCAGGATATTGATCCACCCCAGTACGAGCTTATGAAGGTACTGTGCTCATATCATAAGAATCTTTTTGTGGTGGGTGATCCCGACCAGACCATTTACAGCTGGAGAGGGGCGGATATCCGTTTTCTGCTGGATTTTGACAGGGAATTCCGCGGGACAAAGACCATAGAGATGAATCTCAATTACCGCTCTACGGCTGAGATACTTAATGCGGCAAATGATCTGATAGATGTAAATGTCAACCGTATCAAAAAGGATCTGCTTCCCATGCGCGGACATGGGGATAAGGTAAGGGTATATTTCGGAAAGAATTCGGATGATGAGGCGGACTATATAGCTGCGGGGATGGTAAAGCTGTCAGAGGAGGGGATCCCCTACAGGAATATGGCGGTGCTTTACAGGTCGCATTTTCTTACGAGAAGTCTTGAGCAGGCGCTGCTCCGGGCAAAGCTTCCCTATACCATTTACAGCGGAGTTCAGTTCTACGACCGGGCGGAGATAAAGGTCGCTCTCTGCTATCTCAGAATGCTGACTTCCGGGGATGACCTGGCATTCAGGCGGGTGGTAAACACACCCAAACGGAATATGGGTGAACGCCGGATGAAATATCTGGAGGAATATGCGGAGTCCCACGGGATCACGCTTTTTGCGTCACTGAGGGAGACGATAGACGACCCCATATTTAAGGGAACCGGGGCGGCGAAATTCCTGGAGCTTATAGATGAGCTGACATTTCTTGTGGATAAGAAGTCTATCTCCGAGCTGCTGGCAGAGACACTGCACAGGAGCGGTTACGAGGAAAGGCTCCGTACCGAGGGAAGCCAGGAGAGACTGGATAATCTGGCGGAGCTTAGGCAGTCGGTATATGATTATGAGACTACCTGCGGGGAGGAGACCACGCTTGACAGCTATCTTAAGCATATTGCTCTTTATACAAATGCGGATATGGAGGATACAAAGGACCGGGTGAAGCTGATGACGGTGCATGCGGCAAAGGGACTGGAATTTCCTGTGGTCTTCCTTTGCGGTATGAATGAAGGGGTCTTTCCATCAAAGAAGACCCGGACGGAGCCGGCCATGGAGGAGGAACGCCGGCTGGCCTTTGTAGCCATGACCCGTGCGGAGGACAGGCTTTATCTTACCGAAGCAGCGGGGAGGAATTTTGACGGATCGCCCCGCTATCCGTCACGCTTTATCCTGGATGTGAAGCCGGGGGATCTTGAGTATGAGACCGAGCCTGCGGCGGAGCTTATAGAAGAGACCAGGGCATACATAAAACTGGTCAACAATTCCTTCCTGAAGGAGAATACGGAAGAGCTGCTGCCGGTAAATACCAGAGTGAAGCATATGATCTTTAACGAAGGCATCATCCTGGGCTATGACATGGAAATGCAGGCTTATGTGATACAGTTTGACAGCCAGCCCACGGAGCGGTTCATTTCATTTAAGGTAAGACTTGAGAGGCTCCCCTCGTAAACACAGCTACACGGGAGAACAGTCACCCCTGCATAATACCCACTTGATAATCGGATATTTTGAAAGTATAATGGACAGGTGTCGGTAAGGAACCGGCAGAGGGATGCGGAAGTATCCCGGATCAAAAATTTGCGCAGCGAAAGCGTCACAAAAAAGGAGGAAGAAAATGGCAGCATTGATCGATCGCCCGGAAACCATGGAACGTATCACCACTCCGGAGCTTGCTCAGGCATATATCGAAGAGCAGGTAAAAACTATTAAAGAGGAGGTTGGTGATAAAAAGGTGCTTCTTGCACTATCCGGAGGTGTGGACTCCTCCGTTGTAGCTGCGCTTCTCATAAAAGCGATCGGTAAGAATCTGGTATGCGTGCACGTAAATCACGGCCTTCTCCGCAAGGGAGAGCCGGAGCAGGTGATCCAGGTTTTTAAGAATGAAATGGATGCAAACCTTATCTATGTTGATGCGGTAGACCGTTTCCTGGATAAGCTTGCCGGAGTTACGGATCCGGAGCAGAAGAGAATGATCATCGGTAAGGAATTCATCGATGTTTTTGCAGAAGAAGCACGCAAGCTTGACGGCATCGAATTCCTGGCACAGGGAACCATCTGGCCGGACATCCTGGAGAGTGAGGCAGGTATCAAGGCACATCACAATGCAGGCGGTCTTCCCGAGGATATGAACTTCAAGCTTGTTGAGCCTGTCAGAGTACTCTTCAAGGATGAGGTACGTGTAGTCGGCAAGGAACTCGGTCTCCCGGACAATATGGTATATCGTCAGCCTTTCCCCGGCCCGGGTCTCGGAGTTCGCTGCCCCGGCGCCATCACCCGCGACAGACTTGAGGCTGTCCGCGAATCCGATGCGATCCTTCGTGAAGAATTCGCAAAGAACGGACTTGAAGGAAAAGTATGGCAGTATTTCACCGTTGTACCTGACTTCAAATCCACCGGCGTAAAGAATGGCGCCCGTACATTTGACTGGCCCTGCATCATCCGTGCCATCAACACAACGGATGTAATGGAAGTAACCGTTGAACATCTTTCCAATGAACTGATCGACCATCTCGTAAAGCGCATCATAGCGGAGGTTCCCGGAATCAACAGAGTACTTTTTGACTACACACCCAAGCCCCCTGCAACTGTGGAATATGAGTGATAACGAGCCAGGCACAAGATAAATAAACAGCGGTCACGAAGTGACCAATCAAAAAGAAGGGGGATCCCTCAAGCTTGCTTGAATGGGATCCCCCTTCTTTTTGATTGTCAGCTGCGCAGCAGCGCTGTTTATTTATCGACGTATCTGGCGACAACATACATCGGCCGAAACCGGGAGGCGTCAGCCTCTCGGTTTCGGCCGATGAGTGGGCGTTATGTTCTTTCGAACACTTCACAGAATGGGCTAAAAGTGTTACGATGGTTATGTGAAAAAATATTAGAGATTCCCCGGCAATAAAGCATTTCGCCTAAAACAGATGATAAAGAAGATTATTATAACTGGCTTTTTCTCATAACAAAGAAACATATATCATTACGGAGGAAAGATAATGGATAACAAGAGCATCAAAAAGCTGGAAGCGGATTTGTGGGAGGCAGCTGATCTATTACGACAGGGATCCAAGCTGACTTCTCAGCAGTATTGTATGCCGGTTCTGGGTCTGCTCTTTTTGAGATATGCATACAGCAGATATAAGAGAGTTGAGGAAGAAATACTGAAGGACAGACCGGTCAGGAACGGTCGTGTTATGCCGGTAGAGGCTTCTGACTTTGCAGAGAAGAGCGCTTTATATCTTCCGAAGGAGGCACAGTATTCTTATCTGGTAAATTTGCCTGAGGATATCAAGACAGCTAACATCGTTTCTGAAAATGGTCAGCCTATGAACAGCCTGGGCGAGGTCGTGAATCATGCGATGGAACTGGTGGAGGCTCAGTCGGAACAGTTGGCAGGTGTTCTTCCTAAGGAATACACAAACTTCTCTGATGATCTGCTTGCAGAGCTGCTCCGAATTTTCAATAACAATGCTCTTGATGATGTCGGTGGCGATGTGATCGGAAGGATCTATGAGTATTTCCTCAGTAAGTTTGCTCCGGCTGTTGCATCCGATGACGGTGTGTTCTTTACACCGAAATCGTTGGTAAAGATGATCGTAAATATTTTGGAACCGACATCCGGTGTACTGGCTGATATCGCCTGCGGCAGCGGGGTATGTTTGTACAGTCCGGGGATTTCGTCAACAGCAAGGGAATGTCTGCTAATAAGGCGATGACCTTCTATGGACAAGAAAAAGTGGAGTATAACGCTCAGCTTTGTCTTATGAATATGGCGGTTCATGGGCTGACCGGTGTTATCAAATCCGGGAATGAAGCCAATACATTTTATAACGATGCTCATAATCTGGCAGGATGCTGCGATTATGTTATGGCGAATCCGCCTTTCAACGTGGATAAGGTCAAAGCAGAGGCGGCACAGAATGCCGGAAGGCTTCCGTTTGGATTACCAGGAGTGAATAAAGCCGGTGAGATCGGGAATGCAAATTATCTCTGGATCTCATATTTCTATGCGTATCTGAATGAAACCGGCAGAGCCGGATTCGTTATGGCTTCATCAGCGACGGACAGCCAGGGTAAGGATAAGGATATCCGTGAGAAGCTTGTAAAGACCGGTCATGTTGATGTGATGATCAGCGTTGGAAATAACTTCTTCTACACAAAGAGCCTGCCATGCAGTCTGTGGTTCTTTGATAAAGGCAAGGCAGAAGAGCTAAAAGATAAGGTTCTGTTTATAGATGCCAGAAATTATTACACGGTTGTGGATCGTACCCTTAATGAGTGGAGCGACTGGCAGCTGAAAAACCTGAACGCAATTGTCTGGTTGTATCGTGGAGAGGTAGATAAGTATAAAGCACTGTTGGAAGAATATCATGATGCGTTGGGTGAGGATTCTTTTGAAGAGATAGTCAGACTTGCGGAAGAAATCATCGGCGATCTTCGGAACGAGGCAAAATCTGCTGTAGCAAAAGCAGATAAGAAGGATAAGAAAAAAGTACAGGCCGGATATGATGAGAAAATCACTGATCAGGAATGTCTTCTGCAGGTAGCAAAAGAGGCACTTTGGCTTTATGAGAAATTCGGCGAAGGAGAGTATCAGGATGTACCGGGACTGTGTAAAATTGCTGACCAGTCAGAGATTGAAAATAAAAACTGGTCATTAACACCGGGGGCTTATGTAGGTGTTGCTGCTGTTGAAGATGATGGTGTTGATTTCCATGAGCGTATGACGGAGATACATAATGAGTTACTGCATTTACAGGATGAGAGCAATCAGCTGATGGCGACCATCTCGCGGAATATGAAGGAGATGGGAATATGAGCGAATGGAGAAGAGTTAAGCTTTCAGAGTGTTGCCAATCTATTGCTGATGGCGATCATCAACCGCCGCCAAAGGCTGAAACAGGCATACCTTTTGTGACGATTTCAAATATGACATCAACTAATCAGTTTGATTTCGGTGATACATTATTTGTGCCACAACAGTATTACGACAGCCTTGATGATAAGCGGAAAGCAAAAAAAAATGACATTCTATATTCCGTTGTAGGATCATTTGGAATTCCTGTTTTTATGAAGGAAGATAAGGAATTTGTCTTTCAGAGACATATTGCAATACTAAGACCGAATGAGGAAGAGATTGTCCCGCGTTTTCTTTTCTATACGATGCTAACAAGGGACTTTTATGCGAAGGCTGATGCAGCTGCTATAGGTGCAGCACAGAGAACAGTAAGCCTGACAGCACTTCGCAACATGGAGATAGATATACCTGCAAAGGAACAGCAGTGTAGGATTGTTGATATTCTTTCAGCCTACGATGATCTGATTGATAATAATCAAAAGCAAATAATGTTGTTGGAAGAGGCCACACAGCGACTTTATAAAGAGTGGTTTGTGGAGCTGCGGTTTCCAGGGTACGAGAGTGTACGGATGGTTGATGGCGTACCTGAAGAATGGGAAATGGTATCGCTTGATGATGTTATTCAAAAAATAACAACTGGTCTGAATCCTAGAAAAAATTTCGTCCTTGGAAAAGGCAACAATTATTATGTAACCATTAAAAATATGGGAGAGAACAACATATATCTTGATGATAAATGTGACAAAATTGATGATGAAGCAATAGAAAAAATCAATAAGCGTTCTGATTTGCGAACAGGAGATATTTTGTTTTCGGGCATTGGAACAATGGGGCGTGTATATTTAATAAGTATTCCTACCAACAACTGGAATGTAAGTGAATCTGTGTTCACGATTAGAGCTAATGACAGAATCACAAATGAATACTTGTATTTGGTTCTGCTTTCAGATGATATGAAGTCATATTGCGATCAGAATGCACATGGGGCGGCACAAAGAGGAATACGAATGGCAGATTTAAGAGCCTACAAGTTTCTTTTGCCGCCACAAGGTATATTGAATGAGTTTACGATGTTTGCTAATCCATTGATAAAAAAGGTTCAATCATTGCAACATCAAAAGAAAGATTTGACAGAAGCCCGTGACCGCCTGCTTCCCAAGCTTATGTCAGGTGAAATCGAACTGTGAGGACAGGATAAATACCGAGTTTGGATTTAAGGAGGACAGCCTCTATGAAGTATGAGTATTCTGAAAATGTATTGGTTCAGGACAGTGCCGCAGATCTTATGCATGATGAGCTGGGGTGGGATGTTGTCTATGCCTATAATACTGAAGTTCTGGGCGAAAACGGCACCCTGGGCAGAAGAGATTATCATGAAATAGTCTTGTGGCGATATTTCAATGTTGCACTTAAGAAGCTGAATCCTTGGATCACAGACCAGCAGATTGCAGAGGCGAGGCAGAATTTATCATCATATCTGTCATCAGCTTCGCTTTTGCAGATAAACGAAGAGAAGTATTTCATGATCCGCGATGGCATTCCGGTGACCGTGAAAAAGCCGAATGGAAAGACGGAAGAAAAGAAAGCAATTGTCATAGATTTTAATGATCCGGATAACAATCAGTTCCTGGCTGTAAAGGAGCTGAAGATTCACGGTGATCTCTATCGCCGCCGGACAGATATCGTCGGATTCGTAAATGGATTGCCGCTGCTGTTTATAGAACTGAAGCGGAATGATGTGGATGTTGAAAATGCGTATACCGACAATTATACCGATTATCAGGATACTATTCCGTTCCTGTTTTATTACAACGCATTCCTGATGCTTTCAAATGGTATGGATGCAAAGGTAGGAACGCTGGGAAGCAAGTATGAGTTTTTCCACGAGTGGAAGCGTCTGTCGGAGGATGACGAAGGTAGCGTTGCTCTTGAAACAATGCTCAGAGGTATCTGTAAGAAAGAGAACTTCCTTGATCTTTACGAGAATTTCATTCTCTATGATCATTCTGATGGTAAGACCGTAAAGATACTGGCAAGGAACCATCAGTATCTGGGTGTTAATGAGGCTGTTAAGGCTTATGGTGAACGTCAGCTCAGAGAAGGAAAGCTTGGTGTGTTCTGGCACACGCAGGGATCGGGCAAGAGCTATTCTATGCTGTTCCTGTCACAGAAGATCCGTCGGAAGTTTCCGGGATCTCCGACGATTGTTGTGCTTACAGACCGTGATGAGCTGAATAAGCAGATCTGCGGGACATTTGAAGCTTGTGGACTTCTTGGTAAGACCGAAGGTAAGAAGTTCATGGCTACAAGCGGAACGGATCTCATCAATAAGTTGAAGGGGAATCCGAGTTTCATCTTTACGTTGATACAGAAGTTCAATAAGCCGGATGAGCCACCGATTTATCCGGATCATGATATTCTCATAATCTCGGACGAAGCGCACCGCAGCCAGTATGGTGTATTCGCAGATAACATCGAGAAGCTGCTTCCGACTGCTTCACGCATCGGATTTACCGGAACGCCTCTGTTATCCTCTAATGAAATCACGGCCAGAACATTCGGTGGTTATATTTCAGTCTATGACTTCAAGCGTGCTGTAGAGGATAAGGCTACAGTTCCGCTTTATTATGAGAACCGTGGTGATAAGATCAAAGAGATCAAGAATCCGGATATTACAGATAAGATTCTGGATGCTATTGAGGAAGCTGACCTGAATCCGGATCAGGCTGAAAAGGTGATGCATGAGTTTGAGAAGGAAGTGCATCTGCTTACCGCTGAGCCGCGTCTTAAAGCTATAGCGAAAGATTTTGTCGGACATTACAGTGATCTATGGACAACGGGCAAGGCTATGTTTGTTTGCCTGAATAAGGTCACATGTGTCCGTATGTATAACTATGTTCAGGAATACTGGAAGAAGGAAATGGAGATTCTTGAACAGAAGATTGCATCTTCCACATCCGATCAGGAGCAGATGGAATTGTCCAGGAAGCTCAAATGGATGAAGGAAACAGAGATGTGCGTTGTCATCAGCCAGGAACAGAATGAAATCCAGACGTTCAAGAAATGGGATCTGGATATTCTGCCGCATCGAACGAAGATGGAGAAGCGGGAACTGGATAAGGAGTTTAAGGATCCCGACAGCACATTCCGGGTAGTATTTGTCTGCGCGATGTGGCTGACCGGCTTCGACGTTAAAACGCTATCCTGCTTGTATTTGGATAAGCCACTTAAGGCTCATACTTTGATGCAGACAATCGCAAGAGCAAACCGTGTTGCAGCCGGTAAGAGCAATGGCCTCATCATTGATTACATAGGAATTGTAGGGGCGCTGAAGAAGGCTCTGAACGATTATACACAGAATAAGAATGGACAGTCCAAGATTGATCCGACTGTAGATAAGGATGAATTGATCAAGCAGATTCTAAGGGCGGCTGCGGATGCAAAGCAGTTATTATCGGAACATGATTTTAGCCTGGATGAACTGATTTCTGCTGAAGGATTCAAGAAGATGGCACTGCTTAAGGATGGAGCGGAGGCTATGTGCTCTGATCCGGAGACAAAGAAATCATTTGATACCTATGCAAATGAAATCGGCAGGCTTGTGAAATACCTTGATCGCAACGATATTACGCAGGATGTCCGGGATCAGACGGATGCTGTTAGTGCCATTTTCCGTGAGATGCAGAAGAAACGGAAGCATATTGATACAACAGATCTGATGGTGGAAATTAATCATATCATCAATGAAAACGTGGAGATAGAGCAGCCGGAGGAAGGACTGACCGAATCACGGCAGTTTGATATCAGTCAGATAGATTTTGACCTGCTGGCAGCAGAGTTTGCAAAGGTTAAGAGAAAGAATCTTCTGATCAAGGACCTGAATGAGCTTGTACAGGAACGATTATCGAAGATGATGTCAGTCAATCCCAAAAGAGTGGATTACTATGTACGATACATGGGCATCATAGAAATGTATAACGCTGAGCAGGACAGAACGACTATAGAGAAAACGTTCATGGAGCTTATGGATCTTGCGAAGAGTATGTCTGAAGAGGAACAGCGCTTTGCAAGGGAAGGCTTCTCTAATGATGAAGAGCTTTCCATCTATGATCTGTTATTTTCGGATAATCTGTCAAAGAGCGATATCGACAAGATAAAGAAAATGTCTGTGGAACTCTTGAAGAAGATCAAGGAACATATTGCGGGCATGGATCATTGGACTGATAAACAGGAAACACGGGCAGCGGTTGATGTGCTGATCAGGAATGTTTTGTATGAGGAAATACCAGACAGTATGTTTGCACATCTGGACTATTATAGAAATGCAATCTTTGAACATATATATTTGCATTATAAATATGCAGCATGATTATTATGCGTTTGCTATGAGGTGGATATGAATTACAATACTGATCGCGCAATCGAAAAACTCGATGAAGATTTGTTGGGTAGAGCTCCATTTTCTCGTCACTTAGGTCGTGCCATTTATGAATACAAAGGCAAAGAGAGTTTAGTAATAGGCTTATACGGCAAATGGGGAACTGGAAAGACATCGGTTGCAAATATGGCAATAGCTACTATAAATGAATTGTCAAAGGATGATGAGGAGAAACCAATCATAGTGCGTTTCGCCCCTTGGAATTATTCTGACAAAGACAGTTTAATAAACCAGTTTTTTGTCGAGATGCAGGCAAAACTTGAACTAAATGGGAACGAACAAACAAAAAAGAAGATTGGGAAGGCACTGAGTGATTACGCGGGTTTATTCAGTTTTGCTTCTCTAATTCCCGTTGTTGGGGCTGCGTTGGCTCCTATTTTAAAAGAAACTGCTCAGAAAAACGGGGAAAGACTTTCGGTATCGGCGGATTTGGATTCTTTAAGAAAAACGTTGGAAAACGCATTGGGGGATATTAACCATAAGATTATAGTTCTTATTGATGATATAGATCGATTAACAAATTCACAAATAAGAGATATATTTCAGCTTGTTAAGCAGGTAGGGGATCTTCCTAATATCATATATATTCTGGCAATGGACAGGGAAGTGGTTGAGCGCGCGCTTTCAGGAGTTCAGAATTGTGATGGTGGTGAGTATCTGGAAAAAATAATTCAAATTCCATTTGAAATACCTGAATTCAGAAAGTCAAAGATATATGAGATATTTTTCAGCAAACTTAATGAGGTGATTAACCAAGATAAAATAGAAGTGGAAATTGATAATAGCTATTGGGGAACGATATTTGATAATTGTGTTGCCCCTTATATTACCACTTTGAGGGATGTAAATAGAGTGGTAAATGCATTTATCTTCAAATATGGCATTTTGAGAGAAGAAACTGCTTTTGAGGACTTGATTGGTATAACAACATTGGAAGTTTTGGAACCGGCCCTTTATAACTGGATTGCATGTAATAAGGAGGCGGTCTGTGGCGGCCTTATGCATAGCATGATGAAAAAGAATAGAAAACCCGAGGAATGGAGAAGGCAATATGAAGATAGATTCAGTGAAATTGGATTAGATCCGAATAAATCAATTAAGAGTGTCGCGTCATTGTTTCCGGTGTTTGCAGAAGATGTTGGTGAATTCTTTTATGTTGATCAAACCCCTGATACTATTCGAAAGAGAATGAGAGCGGCACATGAAGAACGATTTGAGTTATATTTTATGTTTGATATAGATGCAGTTAGAGTTTCACGGACAGTCATAACTGAATGCATCAGATCGTTAGATAAGGAAGAGCTTTGTTCGGTAATAGATGATATTAATCGACGAGGTGATATAGTTTTCTTTCTTCGAGAAATACAATCGAATATTGATATAATTCCGTATAATCGATTGAACATTTTGTCTTCGGTGTTATTAGAAGAAAGTGCTGCCTTTGTCGGTGATATGGGAACGGTATTATCTGTTTCTGCTTTTCAGATTTCCTCATTTTGCGTTGAGGAAATGTTAAAACGATTACACTCAAATGAAGAACGATTTGAAATCTATAAAAATGCACTTTTGCATTCGGACATGCATGGGTTGGAATCGATTGCTCAAGAAATAAATAGAATTGAAATTGCATATGGAAAGTTGGCGGGGGAGTCAGAGAACCTTTCAGAACAAATCATCAGTTTTGAACAGTTACAGGAATTAGAAAAAATATTTTCATGTAGAGTGAATGAATTTGATAAAACCGAAGACTTATTAAAGATGGAGTACTTTTCTTTGGTTTTCTATCTGTGGAAGAGTTTTGATGAAGAGAGTACTCGGAAGTATATAGAGAAGGGGTTTAATAATAATACTTTTACATTACGATTCATTTGCAGTTTCGCTGTAAAATGGACTGGAACCGGAGGTGTAGGTTGGCATTATAAAAATAGGATCTATACGGATTACCTTTCACATGAGGAAATCTATGACTTGATTCAAGGTTACGGGAAGAACCATATTGATGAATTTACGGAATTGGAACAGATTAAACTAGCATCGTTTGTGCTGAATTATGATAAAGACGATATGTTCCAGGTTAATGAACAAGCGGCTATGCGATTAGTTGATGAGTGGACAAGGAGTAATGTGTGACAGAACCAGAAACTATATCGTTCCAGGAATGAGAATGGAGAAGGAGACCAGATATGGCTAAAGGATATATTTATATCATGACAAATCCGGCGCTTAAGGATATGGTTAAAATCGGATATGCTACGGATGTTGAGGCAAGGAGAAAGCAACTTAGTACAACTGCTCTTCCATATGACTACGAAATATATGCGATATATGAAACGCCAGGTAAACTTGAAGACAAAAAACTACACAAGATGATCGATAATCTGAATCAGGATCTGAGAGTTTCCAAGAGTAGAGAGTTTTATGTTATGGCGCCGGAAGATGCATATGAAATACTCGAGGCAATAGCGACAATCAGCGGAACTTTGGATAGGCTTAAGAAGGTGAAAGTTAAGGCAGAGGAGAAACAGAAGATAAAGAAACCGCCAATCAACTTTGCAAAATGCGGAATTCCGGTGGGCGCAGAGCTTATATTCATAGAGGATCCTTCTGTTGTAGTTACTGTTGCAAGCGATAGAAAAGTGCAGTACGGAGATGAGATTACATCGCTCTCTGCAATTTCGGATGCTATAAAGGGATATTCGACATCCGGTCCCCAGTATTTTACATATAATGGCAAAAAAGTAAGTGATATAGCGAAGGAAACCCAGTGGAAGGATTATGACTGATCCCGAGAAGTGGACGCTGATAATCAAGCAGATCCACATCCTGGAACACAATCATCGATAAGGCAAGAGCCTAAGGAGGAATGATAGAGTGTTATGTTCTAAAATCAATCCGTTGCTCACTTTGGAGTATATGCAGACGGAAAGTGAAAATAAATATTTTGATCGAAAGTCCGGACAGATCAAAGTATCGGATCTGGCACCGCATATCTCAGCCTTCGCAAATGCGGATGGCGGGACTCTGGTGATTGGCATCAGTGATAAGAAGCGGACGCTTGAGGGGATCAATGCCTGCGGAGAAGATAAGATCAACGAATTGATTAATGCGCCGAAGGATTGTTGTCGTCCTATGCCGCGATATCGGGAAGAATATCTTGGCATTACCAATGAGAAAGGCGAACAGGATCGAATCCTTTTGCTACATATTGAACCGAGCGTTGATCAGGTGATCCGAACATCGAATGACAGAACATATCTGAGAATAGGTGATAAGTCAAAGGAAATGCTGGGAGAAAACCTTCGGAATCTGGAATACGCGAAGGGATCTCGTCATTTTGAGGATGAGATTAATCAGGATGCGACAATGGAAGATTTGGATCAGGACTTGATTGATGCCTATAAGAAGCGAATCGGGGCAGTAAATGTGGATTCGCGTCAGGTACTTGCAGCCAGGGGGTTCATACAGAAAAGAGAAGGAGCTGAATATCTGACGAATGCTGCAGTATTGCTTTTTGCAAAAAATATCATGCGGTTTAATATGAACTGCCGTATAAGGTTTATCCGCATTGATGGTTGTGAGATGCAGGTTGGCTCAAACTATAATGTAGTCAAGGATAAGAGTATTGATGAGCCGATTTTAAGATTGGTTGATGCTGCAAAGGCATTTATAGCTGATCAGCTTCGGGTGTTTACTAAACAGGAGCATGGCAGTGGGAAATTTGTTGAGAGTCCGGAATATCCGGAATTTCCATGGCTCGAGGGGATGATCAATGCCGTCGCTCATCGTGATTATGCTGCATCCGGACAGTTCATAAAGGTAAGTATGTACGATGACAGACTGGAGATTGAAAGCCCAGGATGCTTTCCGAATATTGTGACTGCAGATAACATTTCATACACAAGGTTCTCCAGGAATAAGTCGATAGCAAGGGTTATGACGGAGTTCGAGTGGGTGCGGGAACTGAATGAAGGTGTTAAGAAGATTTATTCCGATATGGCCGATGCTGGGCTTCCGGCTCCGGAGTATATTGAAACTCCCAATACAGTAAAGCTTGTTCTGAGAAATAATATTGATGAACGAATGGCTCATAGAAATATAGCTTCAAATGAGGCTGTAAATGAAGCTTTAAGTGGGTTTGAGGAGATATGGGAAGAACTGGACGAAATTGAAAGAGGAATTCTTACTTGCCTTAAGATTAACGGAAAAGTAGGTCGTGCCGAATTGGAAAAATATACAAAGAAATCCAGAGGAACGGTTATCAGCCGGTTGAATAATCTTATGGAAAAGGGTATTATAAAAGTGAATGGTGATATTCATGATCCTACACGTACATATGAGCTCGTTTAAGGAACTGTACAAATTTGGAGAGCTTTGGAGAGTAATTGGAGAGCTTTGGAGAGTAAGAGCAAAATTGACAGAACGTAGCAGATATATGTGATTATGTGCGTAAAAGCAGCTGTCAATAAAATGTCAATAAAAAGGCAGTGCCCTTGAAAGAAATAAGTATAATACAGAGAATAGATACTAAATATAGTAAGGAAAATAGATGATGGATACCACATATAGTATTGTTCATGGAATATGAGTGATAACGAGCCAGGCACAAGATAAATAAATAGCGGTTACGAAGTGACCACGGAACAAAAGAACGCTCCCGCAAGCTCATCGCTTGCAGGGGAGCGTTCTTTTTGTTTCGGGGATGCTGCGCAGCAGCGCTGTTTATTTATCGGCGTATCTGGCGACAACATACATCGAGGGAAAGCGGGCTGCCGTCAGAAGCCTGCTTTCCCTCGATGAGTGGTATGCACAAAACACCCGCAAGCTCGCTTGCAAGGGTATGCCTTTTGCGTTGTCGGTTTGCTGCGCAATAGCGCTGTTTATTTATCGATGTATCCGGCGACAACATACATCGGACAAGATCAGGAGGCGCCAGCCTCCTGATCTTGTCCGATGAGAGATGCTTGTTGATGTACCTTTTCGCCCACTTCACAGAACAGGTGCAAAGTTTGAAGGAGTGCAACGGAAGGAAGTATATGAGCTTCCGGTGGATGCAATCCGGGAGATGATCGTAAACGCTGAATGCCATCGCAACATGACGGATGAATCCTGCGTCCAAGTGGCAATCTATGACGACCGGCTTGAAGTGACCTCTCCAGGCGGGTTGTATAATGGACTGACCTTTGAAGAAGCAATAGAAGGGCATTCAAAACTGAGAAATCGTGCGATAGCAAATGCGTTCAGTCAGATTGGATTGATCGAGGCCTGGGGAACCGGATTGCAGAGAATCCAAAGTGCGGCAAAGGAATATGGTTTGCCTGATGTTGAGTTTATAGAGATGCCGGAGAGTTTCAGAGTGAATCTTTACCGATCGTCTTTACCGATGGATAGCATCGGTGAAACATCGGTAGAACATCGGCAGAAAAACGGCGTTGCAACGGTGGATACCCCATTAAATTTGGAACTGAATTCGACTCAGATAAAAATAATCGAGTTGCTTTCAGCAAATTCAAATATGACTGGGGTGGATTTATCAGAAGCAATAGGAATCTCAAAAAGGAATATTGAGGTGAACCTTAAGAAGTTGAAAGAAAAGGGTGTTTTGGTACGGCATGGGTCATCGAAAGGTGGTTATTGGGAAGTAAAGGCACATGAATAAAGCTTTGTGAAATTTGACCATTACACTTTCACAATATCGTAAAGCTTTTCAAACCTTTTCCGGAAGGTGTCAGGTTCATACCCGCAGTGCATTTTACTTGCGGCCTCAGCATGCATGTTGTATCATGAAATGCAGGGGCTTTTACGCTGAAACAGCCCATATGCACGGAGAAGGAGCGGACTATGCACTACAGTGTACTGATAGTTGATGATGAGGCGGAGCTTTCGGAGTATACCGCCAGATATTTTAATATGTCGGGGGTGTCTGCGGCGTATGTTCTGGATCAGGCATCGGCGCTGAAATTCTTTGAGGATAATACCTGTTCACTTATGCTGCTGGACATCAATCTCGGAGGGGATTCGGGGTTTGAGCTCTGTCAGGTGATCCGGCGGACGCAGGATATACCCATTTTTTTTATCAGCGCGCGGTCATCAGAGGATGATATGCTGCTGGCGCTGACCATCGGCGGCGATGATTATATCTGCAAGCCGTATTCGCTGTCCGTGCTTCTGGCAAAGGTAAAGGCTGCGCTTAAACGATACAGGGCTTCGGAGGGAAAAGAAGCTGCGGAGCAGAATGCTTCATCCGGCGGGGATGACCGGTCCGGGCAGAAGGATACATCTGTTGTGACTCTGGGCTCGGTAAAGATCGATCTCCGGCGTGCCATGGTCATCCGTGAGGAAAGGAAACGCCCCTTAAGGCCATGGAATTCCGGCTGCTGCTTTATATGCTGAAGAACCGCAACCGCATTATCAAAAAAGATGAATTCTTTGAGAAGGTATGGGAGACGGAATTCGTCGGGGATGTTACGTTAAATGTGCACATCAGGCATCTCAGGGAGAAGATCGAGGATGATCCCGGAAATCCCGTGCTGATCAAGACAGTATGGGGTACGGGATTCATATTGGAGGATAAGTCGTGAAGACCCGTATTCTGATAATCTATATGGCGGTATTTGCTGTGCTGGGAGTGCTGGTATGCATTTATATCGCCCGGGGAAGCAGGCAGGAGGCACCGGCCTATCCAACAGAGATCAACCGTCTGGTGATACGGCTTTCAGAGGAATGGGACAGTGTGGAAAGCTGCCGGGATCAGAAGATCACTGCAGATGAACCCTTTGAATATGCAGTGATCGATACCGAGGGAAATCTTCTTCAGTATACGAAGGAAGGGATCGCAACCTCCGTATCTACCGCGACGACACAGTTCGATGTGATCCGTGATATCGAGAGGGACGGAAATGTTCTCGGAAGAGTGCTGGTGCATAATCCCTATCTGGAGCTTCAGGGAAAACGTGATATACGGCAGGCGGTTATGATAGGAATTCTTTTCCTGATAATGCTGATCATTTCCGCGGGATATTTCATTTACCTGAGGAGAAGAGTGGTTCAGCCCTTTGACAGACTGAAGGGCTTTGCCACCCGTGTTGCGGCAGGAGATCTTGAAACGCCCCTGGAAATGGATCGGGCCCATGTCTTCGGCGCCTTCACGGAGAGCTTCGACATCATGCGTGAGGAGCTGAAGGCTTCAAGAGACAGGGAAGCTGAGGCGGTAAGAAGCCGGAAGGAGCTGGTGGCTGAGCTTTCCCATGATATCAAGACGCCGGTGGCTTCCATAAAGGCCATGGCGGATGTTATGAGCCTTACCGCGAAGGATGACATGGAGAGGGATACCATCGCTGCCATTAACGGAAAGGCGGATCAGATCGATCATCTGATCTCCAACCTCTTCCATGCTACGCTGGAGGAACTGGAACAGCTTGAGGTAAAGACAGAGGAGCTTAGCTCCACGGAAATACTGCAGATGGTCAGGGAGGCGGATTATCAGAAGAAGACCGCGGCTCCTGATATTAAGGATGCGGTGGTCATGGCGGACCGACTGCGCCTGAATCAGGTGATCAGCAATATCATCGCCAACTCCTATAAATATGCGGGAACCGGGATACAGGTGCACAGCAGCTATGAAGGAGGAGAGCAGCAGTATCTTGTGATGGAGATAAGCGACAGCGGAGGCGGGGTTCCCGAGGAGGAGCTGGAGCTTGTGACGGAGAAATTCAAAAGGGGTTCCAATGCCGCCGGTAAGGACGGATCGGGCCTTGGGCTTTACATTTCCCGTTATTTCATGGAGAAAATGGGGGGCTCCCTGGAATGCCTCAACCGTGACGGCGGGTTTGTGGTGCGTCTGAAGCTTCCGATCGCGAGGTAGATCCGCATTTTTAAAAAACAATTAAAGATTTGACAAAGATTAATTATTTCACAGAGGCTATACTGAGACCATACAGAGACGAACTGCATGGTCTTTTTAACTGTAAACAGGGCGGATGCCGTGATATAGATAAGCAGTGAGGGAGGATTCACCGTGATGAAAAGAGAGGTCATAATTAAAACCGAGAAGCTGTCCAAGAGCTTTTCCATAGGCGGGAGGCAGCAGCACATTTTAAAGAATCTGGATTTGGAGATCTACAAGGGAGATTTCACCGTGATCATGGGATCCTCCGGAGCGGGAAAGTCCACACTGCTCTACGCACTGTCCGGTATGGATCAGCCCAGTCTCGGTACCATAGAGTATGCCGGGAAGGACATAACGAAAATGAATGACGACCAGCTGGCGGTATTCCGCAGGAAGCACTGCGGATTCGTATTTCAGCAGATACATCTGGTGGACAGCATGAGTATCATGGATAATGCGATCTCCACCGGGATGCTGACAGGACAGAAGCAGAAGGATCTGAAGAAGAAGGCAGGAAGACTGTTCGAGCGTGTGGGTATCAGTGAGGATATGACGGGTAAGTTCCCGTCGCAGCTTTCGGGCGGCGAGGCCCAGCGGGCGGCCATGGTACGGGCGGTGATAAATGATCCGGACGTGGTCTTCGCGGATGAGCCTACAGGAGCTCTTAATTCAGCTGGCGTGAAGGCTGTTCTGGATGTGCTGACGGAGATCAACCGCAACGGACAGTCGGTGGTAATGGTGACCCATGACATCAAGTCCGCAAGAAGAGCGAACAGGATCATTTATCTTCAGGACGGCGGAGTGACAGGCGAATGCCACCCCGGCGAATACGTAAGCGGCGACCATGCACGGCATGAAAAGATCAGAAGATTCCTTGAGGAGATGGGATGGTAGGAACTGATTTTCATTAGAAAAATCAGTTCCGTAAGTGTCCAACTCCGAAGGAGTTGCCCGAGCGGAGCGAGGGTTATGTGACGGCCACAGAAGCCGTCACATAAGGCTGGATTGGAGGACCATAATGTTAAAATTAGTAAAATCCAATTTAAGAAAAGACCGGGCGGTGCTTACGGTATTTCTCCTTATCATCATGCTCTGTGCCATGCTGCTTCAGACAGGCCTTTTCGTGAACAGGTACGACAGGATGTACGATGAGAAGAAGGAAGCATACGGGATCGGTGATGTGGTGGTATTCGCGGTTGGAGATAAGGATACCATTACTCATACCATGGACGGACTGGACTGCGTTGAGAGCTATATAAGCTCGGATATCATCAGACCTGGGGAGACTGAGATCATCTGTGATCAGGCTGGGCTTGAGGAGAGCCGTGATGATGCGGTGTTCCATTCCCTTAACAGTGTACATATCGAAAGCTGCAGCTTTGTGAGCAGGGATGATACGGTATCCGGAACAAGGATATATACCACGGTTCATTATGCGTCGGCAAATCATCTGAATATAGGTGATACCATAACGCTTAAGACAGAAATGTTCGGTACTGAGGATTACACTCTGGCAGGAGTGCTGGAGGAACTGGAGCAGGGTCATCAGTATGCCTGGCATGCGTTCTATTTTCAGGACGATGCATTTCAGGAAATGCACCGTCAGGCGGAGCAGGCACGTGTGGAGGGAACATCATTTATCAGTCAGGTTGAGCTGGTATGCAGCTACAAGGACGGCGTGATCGTCGATGACGGCCAGAGAACCACCATCAATGCCCTGAATGAAGCAGGGATAGGAACCTACAGCTATGCTGTGGAGCTGGCAAAGGCAGGTTATGTGAGCGTTACAAATATCCTTGCGGCATTTATGACAGTATTCTCACTGATCGCCATGGTGGTTTGTCTGATTATGATAATCTTCACCATCAACAACAATATTGACAGGGATGTAAAGAATATCGGAGCGCTCCGTGCAGTCGGACATACTACACGTCAGGTTCGGGCGGCACTGCTGCTGGAGTATCTGGTAATCGGATTTATCGGAGCTGCGGCCGGAACGGCTATTGCCTATATACTGATGCCGGTGATCGACAGGAAGCTGATGAGAAGTGTTTCCGGTATGATATGGGAAGAGAAGTTTTATCCGGCCATGACTTCGGTGATACTGGCGGGCCTCCTTCTGGCCATGGCACTTGTGGTACTGGTTTCCACACAAAAGCTGAAGAATCTTCATCCGGCAACGGCACTGCGTTTCGGTCTGCAGGCCAATACATTTAAGAAAAACTATCTTCCTCTTGCAACAACGAAGGGGAAGCTCAGTCCGCTGCTGGCGGCCAAGAGTATGCTGCAGAACAGGGGCCAGAGTCTTATCGTTCTGGGCATAGTGACGGTTGTGGGATTTATGACCATCTTCTCGGGAATTCTTTTCTACAATACCCGTGTTGACATTTCACGCTTCCAGCGCCTCGTCAACGGGGATGTACCGGACGGGATCGTGGATGTGAGCGCCCGGAACGAGGAGGAATTCAGCGAGCTGAGAGACCTTGTGGCAGATATTCCCGGCGTCTCACAGGCTTATGGCATGAGCTGGCATAACATCAGTGTGCAGGGACGCGAGACATTTACCTTTTTTACCGACAGGCCGGAATATATGGAGTGCGGCGTGTATGAGGGAACCATGTTCCGGGAGGCAAATGAGGCTGTTATCGGACGCCTGCTGGCAGAGAAGCTGGATGTGAAGATCGGTGATGAGATTCTGGTGGAATGCAGCGGCAAGAAGGCACGTTTCATCGTTACCGGCTTCCAGCAGTCCGTTGTAAATATGGGCGAGCGTGTCTTCATCAGTCTTGAGGGCGCAAAGCGCCTCTGTATCGGCTCTGATTTTACATCGGTAAGACTGCGCCTCGAGGATCCGGATGCGGATTCAGTGGACAGAGTTCTTGCCGAAGCAAAGAGTCTTCTGGGTGATAAATGCACCGGTACGGGAAATGAGTACCGGTACCAGAGAAGCAGTGACAATCTCACAATGTTTGCGACTCTTCTGCTGATCCTGCTTTTGATACTGGTAAATGTTGCGATCATTTATCTTGTTATCAAGCTCCTTTTGAAGACCATTTTCATTCGGAGAGAGAAGGAATTCGGTATCAAGAAGGCAGTAGGATTTACAAGCCGGCAGCTCAGACTGCAGCTGGCTATGTCTCTCTTCCCTGTGAGCCTTATGGCGGCGGTGGTTGGAGCGGTACTTGGTTTCTATCTTGTGAACCCGCTTATATCTGTTGTGCTGGGAGGCTTTGGCATAGCAAGTGCGGATTTCCTTATAAGCCCGATCCTGATAGGCTTTACCATAATAGCGATCGTCGCTCTGGTATTCCTTATGACCTATCTCATGTCCGGAAGAATGAAGAAGGTTTCCGCATATGATCTGATCCAGGAGTAATCGAAGGGCATTGTTTCTCTGAAGGGTTCATGCTACAATTATATAGGGTAAAAGGATTGAAGTCACAAACGACGTGCGTGTGCGTTCGTTTGTGACTTTGTGACCTGTAACGGTGGAACAGGGTTATTTTGAAAAGGAGCTTCTTTATGCAGGAACAGAGCATAGATAAGAATGAACAGCTTTCATTTGTTAATCTGGCATTGGCGCTCGCAAGTGATTATATCAGTATTTATGTGATCGATTCAAACGATGACAGTTATGTTGAGTATGTTCCGGAAGCAACTGGGAGAAGGAATCGATCCTTCCCTGCTGACAAAAGCCGAAGCCCGCATAGCTGACCGTTACCTTATCATCCGGAATGTCCGGAACAGGCTGATCATAACGCTGAATGACAAGGCGATCCTGAAAACGACCAGGCTCTATGGGTATTTCGTGCTTGTTTCCAATGAGAAAATGGATGTATTCAGTGCATTGCGGGAATACCGTCTCCGGGAAAAAACGGAGGAAGGGTTCCGCCTTGATAAACAGTACAACGATGCACATGTAACGAGAACAAAAACAAGCGAAAGCCTGGAAGGCCGTTTCTTCTGTCAGTTTGTCGCTTCATGCGGTAGTCGGCAGGAAATACGGAAAAGGGGAAACCTTCTGGAGCATCTACAGGATCGAGGCGGCAGATTGAGACCGATCATCGCGCCCGGCCGCGTCCGGAACCTCGATTTCCTTTCGATTCCGATAAGCATTAGCGGTATACCTTGCGAACAAGGCCATTCTTCCCCCAAAAGAATGGCTTTGTTTAAGCTATTCCTTGAGAAGGGAGAATGACTTGAAGATATTTGCAGAATGGAAAGCTAATTCAAAAGACAGGGCTCGAAAGAGAGAAAATAACGGAAATATACGGGAAGGGCGTCGGAAGGCGCGCGGACTCATCCTTCTATATCTGTACATGCTTCTTTCTGCCTGCGGAAATGCGGGGGATACGGTAGCCGAAAAGCGCAGTGAGGGAACAGGTGATGGCGCCGGCGTTACTACGGAGATCACTGCCGGCTCCGCAGAAGCGGCGTCCGAAGAAGAAGCAAAACCGCTTACGCTCCCGGAGAAAGCGATCTGCCTTGATGAGAGGAAGAAGCTGTATGATATCTCCGCGCTGCTTCCGGAAGAAGAGGATCCCGGGGCATTGCAGGACTATCTTTTCGAGGATGCGGAGCATGTGCTTTTGCTATACCTGAATAAAGACAGTGAGGGAGAAACGGACTACACCTATACCGTGAAACGGCTTCAGCTTTCGGACGGAAGCCTTTCCATTGCGGCGGAGAACAAAAAGCTGAAAAGCACAGCAGCAGAAGAAGAATCGGCACCAAGTCTTAGCTTCTGCGGCACGTCTCCGCTCCTCCTGCTGGACAGCGCCAACCGAACTTTCTATCCGGAGAACAAAGAAGCCTTTATGCCCAGAGAGGATGTGTATCCCGAACAGTGCTTTCAGGCTGCCGGGGATCCGTATTATCTGGACTACCGGGGCGGATTGTATCATATCGAGGAGGAGCAGGGAGCGTACCGGACAGAGAAGCTCCGGGATCCGGACGAAGCATACGGGGGATACCGGGTGCTCCGTGTGGAGAGGGAAAGCGTAGTCCTGTCTGCCGAGCCCAAATGGGTAAATGATGAGGGCAGAGTATGTCTTCGTGTGAGTCTGAAGACAGGAGAAACGGAGGAGATCTATACAGCTGACGATAAGACGGATACGGAATTCTGGAAGCAGGGCGAGGGATACCGGGTAAATGCATGGGATACCGCGGAGTCACACCGGATGCTCCGGCTTGAAACGGAAGGGATGCGAAGGGATCTGGTATTTGACGGGAATGATTTCATCTCGAGATGCACGGAGAATGACACACTGGAGCTGATCGTGAGCGGCTATGCTGTATCCGACGGTGTGCTCGTGTTCCGGGCGCAGCATGCGAAAATGGGAAGCGAAGCGCTGGAGGAGCATCTCCTGCTTTGGGATTTCAGGAGCACCGATGGGAAGAAGGTGACGGAACCAAAACACACAGCCGTTGAAACGATGGAGATATCCGAGGAGAAGAATCATGCGCTGCGCGAAGAGCTGCAGAAGGAGTTCGGGATCCGGCTCTATATCGGAGATGAGATCAAAACGGAATACAACGAGTATACTGCTGAAGCAGAGGAAGCCCCGTTGCCAACGCTGAATACTCTGCTGTATCTCCAAAAAGCGTATCGGAATTATCCGAAGGGATTCCTGGAACAGCTGCAGGGCCCGGAGTATCCGCTTCGGATCTATATCGTGAAAAGGATCATGGGGGATGGCCCGGAAACCGTGTCAATGGCGGGAGGGCTGCATTATCAGGATCCCGGAGGACCGGAGCTGGTGCTTGCGTCCGAAGACACGTCGGATATGGAGGCGATCATCTATCACGAAACGACACATGCTGTGTATGAGAAGCTCCTGCAGGACGGATTTCTGGATACCCGGTACGACGAATGGGTGGCGCTTAATCCTCCGGGCTTCGAATACGGGTATACCTATGAAGAGAATCTCCTTCCGGATGAGAAGTGGACATCGTATGAGACGGCGGAGGCGGATTATGGGAATGTATACTTCATCGCTCCATATAATAAGACCTTTCAGACGGAGGATATCGCAGAGCTTATGGCAAGGCTGATGGGCGGTGACGAGGTGCCGGAGTACTACGGAAGTGAGCATTTGCAGGCAAAATGCCGACTGTTTTTCGATATCATCCGGGAGGGCTTCGATACTACGGGCTGGCCGGAAAAGACATATTGGGAAGAACGGCTGGATACCAGGTGACCTTGTTGCTCTTTTGTTGCCCGGGCTTTCCTCGGAAATCCTGATGCTGAAGACAGCGATGGAAGAAATGCAGCAGAAGCATCAATCCGAGAGGCAAGAGATGGCATCCGTGATAGCCTGGCAGAAAGAGGAAATATCCAGTCTGCAGAAAGACAATCAATCGCTGCAGCAGAGCAACGACGATCTGCGGAACAACGCTGGCATCCTCACACGCGCAGAAGTGAAAGAGGTCCTGAATTACAATGATGAATTACAGGATAGGTGTTACAGGCTGGAAAAGGCAAATGCCAATCTCCAGAGCCAGGTGAATATGTCATCGGTACAGGCGGTGGAAGAAGCAAACCACCGCCTTTATATGGCGCAGAGGGATGCGGAGAAAACTCAAAATGAGAAGCAGGAAACGATAAAGCAGGTCGAGGAAGAACGTGGCAGGATGGAGCAGAAAATTCGTGAGAGCCTGCATAGAGAGTATATCTCTTACGGCCTGGTTGCGGCATTTCTCTTTGCAGCTTCCGTGTATCATCCCGGAAATGTGGCTGTGGGCTGATCGAAAGATCCAGGTCCTACCTGAATGGCGGGGAGACTCCTCGCCGTTTGTTTATTTTGAAAAGCTTATCCTGACTCGGATTATCAAAAAATAGTTGACAAAAGCGATTACATATTGTAGTCTGTAAACAAGACTATAATATGTAATCTTTTTATTTGGAGGTTATTATGGAATTACAATTAGGTTTAGTGGAAAGCAGATTTGCAGATATCATCTGGGAGAATGCGCCTGTTTCTTCCTCGGAGCTTGTGAAGAAAGCGAAGGAAGAGCTGGGGTGGGCCAGGACAACTACGCACACGGTGATCCGGAGGCTCTGTGACAAGGGGCTTTTTGTGAATGAAAGCGGAACTGTGACTGCAAAACTCTCCAGAGAAGAGTTTTATACAAATCAGAGCAGACAGTATGTGGAGGATGCTTTTGATGGCTCCCTTCCGAAATTTCTGGCTGCATTTACGAAGGGAAAACGCCTGACGAAAGAGGAAGCAGACGAGATAAGGAAGATGATTGACGAAATGTAGGGAGGCGCGGGCATGACGAAATCATGCAAGCTGAATCGCGCCGACCGACGCGCCGCCGAGCGAATGCGAGGGGGTATTACCTGTTATAAAGGAGGAGTCTTAAGATGGCGGATCTCTTTATAAAAATCCTGAATATGAGCATTTCCGCCGGATGGCTGATCCTTTTGGTGGTTTTTCTTCGGCTGCTTTTCCGGAAAATGCCGAAATGGATCATGGTTCTTCTTTGGGGAATCGTAGGCTTACGGCTTCTGCTGCCGGTAAGCCTGGAAAGCCGATTGAGTCTGATTCCCAGCGCTGAGACAATCTCAGTCGATGAAAGTGGAGTGAATACCCGGTTACAGACCGGAATCGATGTGATAGATCGTCTTGCTGTATCGGAGGAGACAACACAGGATAAAACTGAAATTCATGCGGGTACAGGTGAAGTGATATCATCAAATGCAGGATCTAATGCATCGGATGTGTCTCCGACGGTTGCAGATCGTAAGACATCCCGGGATCTATTCCATATCCTTGGTATGATCTGGCTTGCAGGGGATGCGGTAATGCTGGTTTATGCCAGCTTCAGTTTCCTTCGATTAAAACTAAGAGTCCGGGAATCCATTCCTGTGGACGGGACTAAGAAGGGGCGTATACGAATCTGTGATCGGATCGAAACACCGTTTATCCTTGGAACATTTCTGCCGGTGATCTATCTTCCCTCCGGGCTGGGTGAGTATGAGCAGGATCATGTGATCGCACATGAAAAAGCTCATCTCAGTAGAAGAGATCATTTATGGAAGCCTTTAGGATATCTGCTGCTCACCGTATACTGGTTCAACCCTCTCATTTGGGCAGCGTATATCCTGCTCTGTCGGGACATCGAGATGGCCTGCGATGAGAAGGTGATCCGGGGAATGGAGGCGGCCGGAAGGAAGGCATACGCAACCACGCTGGTTTCCTGCAGTCTGCATCAGCGTGAGGTCATGGTTTGTCCTTTGGCCTTTGGAGAAGTGGGGGTGAAGGAAAGAGTGAAAGGGATCCTAAGCTATAAGCGCCCGGCATTTTGGGTGATCCTTCTTTCGGTGGCTGCGTGCATCGTGGTTGGTGTTTTGTTCCTGACAAATCCGGCAAAAGATACGGAAGAGACCGATACAGAAACAAATCATTTCGTTTATGAAGGGGTATATTATTACAGCGGCAACAAGAAAGAAACGCACGGTTCCGGATCTCGACGGATCGATCTGTTGGTTCAGATTAAAGAGGATGGAAGTTTCTTTCTCAGCGAACTGCCGGATGACTCGATTATTGGTTCAGGCAAGTATACTGTGGATGGTGATATGCTTACTCTGACCGGTAGCAAGAAGGTTGGGGAGACCGAGGAAAAGCAGGTAGTGTATCATTTCCGTGCTGATGGAGAGAATCTGATTTATGTGGCGGATAATTCTTCGGGGTTTGATGTTGCGCAGGTTCAGGACGGAGAAGTGTTTCAGAAAGGACATAATCCCTATGATGATTACAGGGAGAAATGCTATTTCTACACACAAAACGGAAAAATAGGGGAGAATGGTCTTCCGATCTTCTTTTTTATTGATCTCATGCCGGATGGAGGATGTCTGTGGATCGATTCACAATTGAGAAGTTCTGTTCCGGAATCGGTGTATACGATTGATGGAGATATTCTTACCATAACATCTACAACCCAAGTACTGAATGATGAGATAAAGGAAGTAAACCGATTTCAGATAAAAGAAAATGCTCTGTATTTTATTGCTGAGGGTTCATCCAATTTTTGGATAAAACTTAATGACGGAGATGAATTCGCCGGAGGACCTGATCCTATGACAGATAAGTTCAGAGAATTAGAAGAAGCAGCTTTTACCGGGAAAAGCAAAGAAAAAGAGATTGATCCGGATGCCGCCTGGCGGGGGGAGGGAATCAACTTATTTGGTTTGGCGCATACAGATCCTCAGATTTATGACAAGGAAATCCCCCAGCTTGGTCTTTCCATGAAACTGATGGATGTCAGCCTGGAATGCTGCACTACTGTTTTTTCAAATTATGGAAATGAGGAAACCGGAGATATTGAGATAGATACAGGAGAGGCTTGGTATTTGCAAAAAAAGGTGGATGGAAAATGGACTCGGGTACGCTCTAATTATGAGACAGGCGTAGTTGAAGTTGGTTATTCGATTCCAAAGGGCGAAGTGAGTAGGAAAATGCTTGATCAATGGGTCGCGCTGGTTGGACGATTAACACCCGGAGAATACCGTATTATGAAATTTGTCACCACCAATCGCCAAGTTGGCGGATACAGAGGGTTTTATATTGCGCAATCCTTCAATGTTGAAGAGAACGGGTCTATTTACGGGGATTATTATTTGGAGAATGAAGATCCATTTTCTTCTGCGGCGAGTTCGTCTATAGATACCTTCCGGGAGTATGACAATGATGGAAATCTTATTGTGGTAAAATTCGGGAGAAACCAAAAAACTGTTGAGATTGATTACGGCAGTTCCGTGTTATACACCAAAGATGAGATGAGTCCATTGATTGAGCAGATTGTGAATGTGCTTATGTTCAGAGCCAAAAATGGCCTTGAGGTATATGCAATTCGGTTCACTTCAGATGAGGAATGCAGTAAATATGACGAGCTGAAAATGCTGAATGAGCAGGGCCGAACGAAGACAGGAAATCCGAAGTTGACCTATAAGGAATACATCAAATTCGAGACGGATACGAAAGAACCGGATGATCCGCAGAAATCCTCAGAGCCGGGCGTGAAACACACAGGCTGGGGCTGGTGGTTCGCCCGTGAGGAAGGCGGGGAATGGGTTCTTGTAGGTCAGGGGTATTGATGCTTTCCTACTGGCGAATACACTTATACATATCACAGGATCGGAGATTGGATGATACCAGTCACCGATCCTGCTTCAGTTAATATGGCATTTGGAGATCTCAATGCTATAGATTATAATTATTTTTTGAAATAGCGATTGATTCCAATCCTGTTTTTCGTCTTTATTATTAGAAGGGCAATGCCGGCATAATAAATGCTCTTTTCGGAAAGGAACTGTTATGGGAGATGAAGACATTGTAAAACTGTTCTTCAATCGTGATGAGGAAGCCCTAGTCGCACTTGAAGCCCGTTATGGTAATTATTTAAAAAGTATTGCAGATAATATCCTTCATTCAGCTGAGGATACGGAAGAATGTGTGAGCGATGCTTATATGAAAGCCTGGGATACGATTCCGCCTGAGAATCCTCAGAATCTGAGGGGCTATATCGGAACCATTGTGAAAAACCGTGCGCTGGATCGTCTGCGGAAGCATCAGTCTGGAAAACGTGGTGGTAAGTCGGAAGATGTGCTTCTATCAGAGCTTGAAGATTGTATAGCATCAGGATGTAATGTGGATGAATCCGTAGACCGTATGTTTCTTTCGGAAATATTGAATAAATGGCTGGAGAAGGAGAAGCCTGAGAACCGTAAGCTTTTTCTGGGAAGGTACTGGTATGGTTATTCGGTTAAAGAGCTTGCGGATTCGAAGGATATTTCTCAGGGCAAAGTAATGTCAAAACTGCAGCGAATGAGAAAAAGACTGCGTAAATGCTTGAAACAGGAGGGAATATTCGTATGAAAGATGTCAGTAAAAAGGAATCTGCAAGGATTCTGCTGGAAGGGATTGATGGTGTAAGGGCGGATTTTATCGCTGAGGCCAGGATAGTTCAGAATGATCAAACGGACAAGGAAGCAGTAAAGGATGAAAAAAACCGAAAGAGCATTTATATCACAGAATCTTTGATTGCGATGGCAGCCGTATTTATCATGGGTTTACTCTTTTGGAATGTTCTCCGAAGCAAAAATGGTGAGGCGGTAGAAAAACAGGACACTGGAACGTATTTGTCGATGGAATGGCCTCCGGATGTGGTTGAGCCAACGGATGTATTCTATAAAGCAGTATTTGCTTATGTAGATCCGGAGAACGCTGGCATTCCTGGTTTCAGGGATGATTTCGGTGGATTGCACTATAGTGAATATAAAAAGCCCATTGTGTCAGTTACTAGTAAAGAAGCGGTTGCCGGATATGAAAAGGCACTTGTCAACATTGATGATGTTACAATTATGCTTTGTAGTCATTCATATAAAGAGCTTGTGAAAGTATCTGAGGAGGCTTTGGATCTTTTAAGAGAACATGTGGAAGTTAAGGATAGCTATGTAGACTCTGCAAACAATCTGGTAAGAATCCCGGTTTCCACAAAGGATTATAAAAAAGCGTGTGAGATTGTGAAGGAAATGCCTGTTCTGATAATTCGAGAAGAAATGGCTATTGAGCAGGCAACAGAAATGGAAACTGAATAGTTCTGAAATGGATTGTTGCGAAATCGTTGCATCCGGAGAATGCAGGTATAGATGGATTCAGAGATGATTTTGCCGGCTTATTTTATGATGAGCATCGTAGACCGATTGTATTGGTTACAGGTAAAGACGCGCTTGCCGGATATGAAAAAGCTCTTTCCAGAATTGATATTGTGTCTTTTAAGATTTATAATCATTCTTATAAGGAACTTGCGAAGATTTCCGAGGAGACTTTGGGGCGTTTAAAAGGGCATGTGGAAGTTAAGGCCAGTTACATTGATTCTTCAAATAATCTGGTAGGAATCTGGGTTTCCACAAAGGAATATGAAATAGCAAGCGAGTTAGTAAAGGAAATGTCTGTTTTGATAATACGTGAAGAAACGGACAATGAACCGGTAACAGAAATGGAAACGGAATCATTTGAGCAGGAATGACAAAAGGAGTCGGAATGAAAAAGCAAAAGATCTTTCTGATTGCGATTACGCTGGCAGGAGTACTTTTCCTGTCTGCATGTGCATCAAAAGGTGAACAAGAATCAGTTGGTGAAAATGACAGGACCACTGAACAGGTTACCATTCAAGGAAGTATTTCTGATATGGATAGGATATACGGCTCAGTGATTGCAAGAGGAGTTGAAGATATTCGTAATCTTCCGAATGAATACGGGACTGACAGGACAAAAGTGGAAAACTGTTTCATCAGCGAAATTCAGTCAAAGACTTATTCATATTTTTCCGGATTTATGGATAAATATCAAGGCAAAGAAGAGGCTTTTGTCCGTATTGTGAACTATACCGATGAGGGAGATCCGATAATACATGACATTGCATTCCTTTTGGATTCGACAAATGATAGAACGAACGGGAATAAGGCCGGCAGGATATATGTCATAGAAGATACTACAAGGGATCATTATGGGAGTAAGCTGATCAGAGTCTCGGATTATGACAGTTTAACAGTGATGAAAAAAGATGGGATGACATTATTGGTTGCGTTTAACGGTTCTGAGTATAAGGCGGACGAGTATTCCGGAGATTCATTTACTCTTCCGATTCAAGGGGAATGAAGCTTGGTTGCTGAGATATTTAGAGCGGATAATGTTTTAATTCAAAGCATGTGTGGACATGCCTATTGAAATAATAATGTTGCAGAATCGTTGCGTTTTCAACAGAAACGATAGATAATAGGCGAAATAGAAGTAACAGAACACTATATATAGAATCAAAACTGTAAAAGAATACTATATATAGAATTATGAGTTGAATATGAGTGATAACGAGCCAGGCACAAGATTAATAATCAGAGCCCCGAAGGGGCTTCACAAAATGAAGGACATCCCTGCAAGCTTGCTTGCAAAGGGATGTCCTTTGTTTTGTGGAAACGCTGCGAAGCAGCGCTGATTATTTATCGCAGTATCCGGCGACAACATACATGAGCGCGAAGCGCGAATGAGTGACGACTGCAAGCTTGCTTGATAAGGATCAGCAGAGCCGGGGAACGACATCGTTTGTTGGATTAGTCAATGTTATTTGTTATTGTTCATAATGTATTCATAGTTTACAGGAAAACCGATCAGCATTAGGTCAATATCTGCTTTGTACTTTTTAATGATCTCCGAAATTTCCGTAATCAAGAGGGTTTTGTCATTTTGATCCGGAAGTCTTTTTAGAAGTACAAGTATATACGCAAATAAGGAATCATTGCTTACAGATGGATATTTTCTATAGAATTTTGATTGGAATCTGGCAGGTGGGTAAAACTTGGTGTTATACATCCTGGCATCTTGTTTGAATACTTCTCTTGGTGATGCTTCACGATTAGGCTATCCTTATAGTAATTCTTTTCCTTACTAAAGCTGTCCATAACCTCGTTATAGCCCTGCTTATAGTAGTAATTATTCTCGTTATAATGCTGATCATATGGAGGATCAGAGCATTCTCGCAGAAAAATTATGTGATATTTGTGTTTTGTAATAGATGTGTGGTACGTTGTAATCAGAAGGTTGCAGAAATGCAGCTGTGGGCTGATCGAATGATCCAGGTCCTACCTAATCGGCGGGGAGACTCCCCGCCATTTGTTTTATATTGATGGATTTTGCTTGTGAAATATAACAAAGCAAGACAGAGAGGGCGATGCATTGTGAAAGAAGAGTATATTTGTTAATGAATCTGGAGAACTTGGGATGAAAGATAAAGAGAAGACGTATTAAATCGTAGCGAGCATGAGGGTGTTACACTTTCGCCATTTCTAATGAAGTAGTTGCGGCTGTTATTTTATGTGGAGATGGTTTGTCATCCTAAGATATGAATGTTTGTTGCGCGTGCGCGTTGTGCGAAACGCAACGATGCAATAAATATTGACACGTTGCGTGCGATGTGATAATATGTCATTGTGTTGAAAGGAGGTTATGTCATGGAAGATGTATATAAGCTACCTACTTCGTCCTATGATGAACTGATAAAGGTTATTAAGGCTTATGGGGCTGGAAAGGTGGGGATACCTGTATCTTTGGATGATTTAGTTAAGGCATCTGGGATGAGTAGGACGGTTTTAAGTAAGAATAACGGTTTCCTTGTTCAGATTGGATTGATATCAGAGGGGAATAAGAAGTCACCATCAGAGATGTGCAAAAAACTGTCCAATTCATATGTAATGAATTTACAGGATCAAACAAAGTTGATATGGAGAGAACTGTTTGATAAAGATGAGTTTATCACCAGGATGTTATCTATGATCAGCATAAAAAACAAAATTTCAAAAACGGAGTTTATAAATCACATTGTTTTTTCTGCAAATTGCGGGAATGGACCAGGATATAAGGCGGGAGCATCGGCCATTATTGAGATAATGAAAATGATTGGTGCAATTAGTGAAAATGATGGAGAATTGGTGATAGGCGATAGTGTTGTAGATGCAAACGATGAAAAGAGAGAGTCTATCCTGGAAGAGTCAAAAGACCAACATATTGGTCTCAATGAAACAAAGAACGAAAGCACATATTATATACAGCAGTACACTTGTGAATCAGGACAGATTGCAAAGATAATCATTCCGGATGATGCAACGGAAGATGATCTTTTAGGATTTAGAGATATGTTGAATATTGCGTTAAGGAGACGGTTTAAGATTAAATCGGATGAATGATGCAGCTGCACTTGAAGCGCGTGATTTATTGAGATTATGGAAGGGGGTGGTTGGACTTGAATGTGTTTATAGAAAGAAAACGCATATATGATTGTTACCAGCAATCATAATGCGTTCTCTCATAGGATATGCTAAGCAAATCCCAAACTTCACCTTTAGTTTAGCATATCCTTTCTGAGAGTACAAGGGGAACTGATGTTTGCTCATGATTTTTGAGCCTTAGTACATTTTAGAAAGGATTTTTTGTAATGAGAAAAACAATTTTAGACGATGGCTCTTATCCGTATTTAACGGAAGGCGCAGATCTTGTTGGGGCACCTGGGATTCCTATGCTTTTGGATATCGATAATACTCAAGTGCCTCGAAAAATGATACCTTTTGAAAAGGCAAAAAGAGTTTCTGATAAGCGCCAATTCGTGCATTTTTATATGCATGATAAATACTTCTCTAATGTTCTGACAGCCACAACGAAATATGTTGATCTGCTGAAAGAATTTGATGGTGTGATTACTCCGGATTGTACCATGTTGGTTGGTCAGGCGCCATGTATCCAACAGGTAAATACCTATTTTAACAGGGCAGTAGGGTTTTATCTGCAGAAACAGGGAATACCTGTAATTCCCAATATTCGATGGAGCGATGAGAAAAGTTTTGAGTATTGTTTCCTTGGAGTGCCTAAGAACCGGATTGTCAGTATTAGCACACATGGTTGTTTGCGTTCGAAGCGTGATAAAGAGTTAATGCGCCTTGGAACCGAAGAAATGATAAAGGTATTGGAACCTACGGATATTCTTGTGCATGGATATATGCCAGATGATGTCTTTGGAGATATGTTTGACCGTGTGAGATTTCATCGTTATCCTTCCTTGTTTGAACAGACACATCAAAAAAGGAGGGGGAAATAATGGGACATGGTTATAAAGGTGATACGGGGCATCATCATTCTATAACTGAGAATCTACCATCCTTAAAGTCAGATTATAAGTACCAAGATGGATACTTTGGTGAGCCAGGACACGGAAGGTTCTTTGTAAGAGAGATTAGTAGTGAAGATCCGTTAAAGACGGCGAGAGAGTTTTACGATAAGGCTGCTCATGGAGGGATAGAAAAAGAAATGAGTAACGGTAAAGGAGTTTATACCAAAATGAAGGATGGCTCCATTCTTTCGTTTCGAGAAGTAACATCATCAGAGGGCTCTCCAGCTGTAGAGATAAACATTAAACAAAGCAACGACCATGGGGATATCAAATATCAAAAAATCCATTTTGTGGGAGGTAAATAGACATGAAGCAAATTGATATGAGATTTGAAAAGGAGAAGGTAAAGGGATTGCTTGGAAAGGCTTTTGTCATGTACAAGTGTGACGCTTTTGATTATACTAATAGTGTTACTCAAATGGTTGGTTTGTATATTGGAGACAAAACATACGCATTAACAAATGTTCAGGAGTATGTAGATTACTATGGAGATGAAGAAGACGTTGCGGTTTTTAAGTTTGGAGAGACGGATGAATGCAATATCCAGTCGGCATTCCGGAATACCGAGATGATATCCACGCCGATTAATGGTAGAATTGAGAAAATTTACCTTGTAAATGATAATCAAACTGTTACAGAAAATGGAGTTGAACAGTATAATGTTTGGCTTACTAGAGGAATGGTATTCTTTGTAGATGGACATGAAATCTCTTTTGAGAAAGACAGTATTCCTTTTTCAGAAGAAATCATTATTCGCCGGGGGTATGATTTGGTAGATAAAATGATCAGCGAGAAGGAGTTCCTGGAGTCGTGGGGGGAAGGGGTTGAACCAAGATGCTTCCGTCAGATAGAGGAATTGTCTGTAAATTGATCAGTTGAAAGCAATGAAGAACCGTGATTTGCGGTCAATTATATTGACCGCAAATCTCAGACTGTAGACAAAGTGGGTGGGGAGCTGACGCTCCCCACCCACTTTGTCTACAGTCTGAGAGCCCTTAATTTTCAAGGGCTCTCGTTTTTTACGCCTACATTTTGCCTACATTTCAAGGTCATTTCTCAATTTTCGTCTTTTTTATCGGGGAGGGTGGTGATGGTTGTGATACTGGGAGATGGCAGTCGGAATAGCATCGGTGGAACTGTGTTCCACAGGTTTGGGGATGTTCGTTATAATATAACGTAAAAGGGAGTCGGAATCCGACTCCCTTTTACGTATGTGTCCGCAAACACATACCCCAATTACTAAGTAAAGTATAATCTATTTTGATATGAAATACAATGACTTAGATATAATTTTTCAGTGTTGTCATTCGACTTGATATGTTGAAAGATGAGTCAGGTGAAGTGAATTATAACTGTTTCTTTACCATTATCTTTACGCCTTCTTTATTCGGGATTGATACACTGTATTTGATGAAGGGTCACTTGTAGAGGTAGTTATGATTGAATTGACTGGAGTTAGTAAAATATACCGATCCGGAGATCGGGAATGTAGAGCACTGGACAATATATCAACGCAAATTGAGAAGGGTATATTTACCGCTATTACCGGAAAAAGTGGAAGTGGAAAAACCACATTGCTGAATCTGATGGGACTCCTGGATCGACCGGATGAGGGACACATTCTTGTGGATGGGAAGGATCTGACTCGTCTTTGCAAGAAGGACATCCTTGAATATCGTCGAACCGGTGTAGGAATAGTTTTTCAGTTTTTTATCTGATACCTGCGCTTACGGCGCGTGACAATATTCGAATCGCAAATGAATGCGCGCCAAAGTATAAAACGATATATCTGGATGAACTGGCAGACCAATTGGATATTCGGAATGTCGTACGGTATTCTTTGCTTTGTTTTGGTTATGCATACGATGATTTTGCTTTATCAGGCATTGCTTGTCTTTGTGAGGCGAAGGCGGACACTGCGGCTTCTTGGTATTCTGGGGCAGGGGAAGTGGAGGGTGGCTTTATGGGCGGGAATCTCAGAACTTCCGGAGCCTCTGCTGGCGGCCATATTGGCGGTATTCGGAGCGAAAATAGTTGTTCAGAATAAGCTGCCTATGGATGTACGTATGGTACTTAGGGGAGGAGACTTACCGGAGTCGTGGTTTATCCCATGCTTTCTTCTGGGTATCCTTATGATAATCACCTTCTTTACGAAATCTATACGAACTTCCGGAGATAATACAGGTGATTTGTGATATTATATGTCATAGATGCGAAGGAAGTGAGGAAGGTAAAAATGAGCACAATTCTCGTGATTGACGATGATGTAGATATCGGTGATCTGATGGAACGGACCTTAACTCATGCGGGACATGGCGTGATTCGGGCGTATTCTGGAACAGAAGCTTTGCTTCGATTAAAGTCAGATCGACCGGATCTTGTTCTCTTGGATCTGATGCTTCCGGGGATTAGTGGAGAAGAATTGCTTACAGGGATTCAGGAGGTCCCGGTGATCGTTGTCAGTGCGAAGACCGATATCAGTGATAAAGTGAAGCTGCTCATGGATGGTGCGGTGGATTATATCACAAAGCCATTCGATCAGGCAGAGCTGTTGGCGCGGGTAGAAGTGCATTTACGGTTGAGGGATAATCCGGGCAGGAATTCATCGAATGACAAAACCGATGTTGTGAATATTCTTCGGTATGGTGCATTATCGTTGGATACAGGAGCCTGCGTTGTTCGAATAAATGAGTCGCAGATCCATCTTACCCGGACAGAATACGCAATACTGAAATGTCTTATGGAAAATGCGGGCAGGGTAGTTACAAAGAGCGGAATTTTGGATCATATTTCTATTGACACTCCGGACTGTACAGATGATTCGTTGAAGATGCATGTGAGTAATCTGCGCAAAAAACTAAGGGAAGTTGATGGGAATGATTATATTGAGTCGGTCTGGGGAATCGGGTTTAAGTTGAAATGAAGAAAAGGATGATAATACCATGGAATACGCGGTGGAATCGGACCAGTTGTCGAAAAACTACGGATCTATGCATGCGCTGAGAGGGGTTAACCTTCATGTGCCCCGTGGAGAAATATATGGCTTTGTAGGACGCAACGGTGCGGGGAAAACCACTTGCCTGCGTGTGTTGACCGGTTTACAAAAACCTTCAGAGGGGAGTTATCAACTGTTTGGAGTTGATTACAGAAATCGGAGAGAGATACGACATCAGAGGAATCGCATAGGTGCTATCATAGATTCTGCTGCAATGTATCAGGATCTGGGGGCTTTAGAAAATCTTCGCTTACAGTTACAGATGATGGGGGTACCTGATAAGAGCGAAGCGGAGTATTTATTGGGACTGGTGGGACTTTCGGAGGCTGGGAAAAGACCGGTCCGGACATACTCGCTGGGGATGAAACAACGATTGGGGATTGCAATGGCGTTGGCGGGATCTCCGGATCTTCTGATTTTGGATGAGCCGGTGAATGGATTGGATCCGCAGGGAATTATAGAACTTCGGGAGTTGATCGACCGGCTTCGTATGCAGGAAGGGATCACATTTCTTATATCAAGTCATTATCTGGATGAACTCGCCAGACTTGCAACCTGGTTCGGTTTTTTGAATCACGGTAAACTGATCCGGGAGGTTAGCCGGGAGAAGATGGAACAGGATTGCAGACATAAAATGATCCTTACCGTTTCGAACCGACAGGCTTTTCTCCGGGTGATGGAGGAACGAAAGATACCCTATCAACTCGTGGATGGAGATGAAGCGGAGATTTATCAGGATATTCCGGTGACAGAACTTGTGCTCATGCTAAATAAATATGGGTGCAATGTGAGGAGAATAACAGAACAGTCGGAAAGTCTGGAGAGTTATTTTATCAGTCTTGTGGGAGGGAATGGAGATGAATAGATCATTATTTATCGGTCTCCGAAGACTGCTAAGCATGAAGCTATACTGGATCATTCTTTTGGGAGGCGTTCTTATTTATGCTGGATATGCCTCTTCAGAACCGCATACTTTTGATATCAGTCACTATACCTTATTCCTGTTTTGTCCTGTGGCAGTGGTATCTTCCCTGTTTACGGCATATCTTGTGGGTACGGATTATTCGGATGGGATGCTTCGGAACAGGTTGATCATAGGATGTGAGAGGTGGAGGGTTTATCTGTCATGGATGGTAGTCGGATCGATCGGCTCATTTATTATCTATCTCTCCGGGTTTGTGACTACTTTGGCAATCGGAATGTCAAAGGATCATGCGTTTCCAATGGAAACAAAACTCTATCTGATTCGTTTCGGAATCGGGTTTCTGGTTTTGCTCGTGCAGGTGGCGTTATCTCTGGTTGTTTCCGTACTGGCGGGAAAGCGGAACAAAGCGCTGATCTGGTGTGTGTTTTTGAATGCTGTCATGGTTTTGGCTGCCTATGCACTGAAAAATCTTGTTGGTGTCATAGGAATCGGAAACGATGCCTATGATCGATTTTTGATTGAATTCTCAAGACTCTTCTTTCATGGGACATCGTTCGGACAAATGCTGCTTATCTGGACTGACTATGGTGCAAACGGATACTACGGGCACTTTCAGGAAATATTGGATATACGACTGGCTGCTGATGTGATCACAATGCTTAGTTTTATCGGAATCGTAACGGCTGTCGGCATTTTGATCTTCAGAAGAAAGGATATAGAATGATGTGGGTTTTTCTTTTTATCCTGCTTCTCATCGTTGTTGTGGTGCTTGCCTATAAGCTTTATACGGTTTATGCATCTCTAAATGTGATTCGGAAAGATCTTGCCTGGATAGTGGAGGACGATACAAACCGACAGCTGCGTTTGCCATATGAAGATAAGACCATGCGTCGTTTGACAGAGGAACTGAATCTGGAACTGAGGAAACTTCGGAGGGAACGTATTAAGTATGAACGGGGAAATGTAGAACTGAAAAACGCGGTTTCCAGTATCTCTCACGATCTTCGTACACCGCTTACGGCTATTATTGGATATACGGAGCTATTACAGGAGAAGGAACGGACGCCGGAGGAAACGCGGTATTTGGATATTATTCGAAAGAGGTGTGAAAGTCTTCGACGGCTTACCGAAGAACTGTTCTCCTATGCAATTGTTTCAACGATAACCGGAGAGGAAGAGCAGAATGAACAGGAAACTCAGAATGTGGATATTCGATCTGTTTTAGAGTTGTGTGTTGCCGGGTTTTATCAGGATTTGAGAAAGCGGAAGATTGAACCATTGATCATCCTACCGGATGTTCCGGTAATGAAGGTTTTAAATGAAGAGTATCTTTTGCGGGTTTTTTCAAATCTGATCAGCAATGCGGTGAAATACAGTGACGGGGATCTTAAGATTGAAATGACCATGGACGGAAAAGTCAGATTTGAAAATCATGCTTCTCAGCTTGATAAACTACAGGTGGAACGACTGTTTGACCGCTTCTATACTGTGCAGGCGTCGCGTGAGAGCACAGGGCTTGGCCTTACGGTGGCAAAACTATTGACCGAGAAAATGGGAGGGGAGATCCACGCAGAATTTGAAGACGGGATTCTGGGGATCGAGGTAACTATATAGACACAATTCTTTCTGAAAAAACCATTGGCTATTTACCAACTCGTGGTTGATATTTGTAAATTCCCGAAGTTTTCTGCTCCGGTCCTTTAATGGCACTAGCCTAATGCCTCTACCTGATCTAAT
>Ga0247608_10000948_pt1 | contig 43029 bp, 24 predicted proteins | sample 176DNAGHGlowgp2_FD_193490 | JGI IMG/M metagenome (GOLD analysis project Ga0247608, IMG submission 193490) | Sheep rumen microbial communities from Palmerston North, Manawatu-Wanganui, New Zealand - 1766 DNA GHGlow gp2 | ecosystem: Host-associated > Mammals > Digestive system > Stomach > Rumen ...
AGGGAAACAGTATTTCCGATAATTACCAATTGGCCTTTGCCCGTGCCATCGGTGTGCAACAGTATTTAGAGAAAGAGTTACAAGATTTCGCAAATATGAAACGTGACTACGACTACCACATTGACGTATCTAGGAATGAGGGCAGCCAATACCGCCGCATCAGTGTCCAGTGTAGTTTTATCGATGCTTTTTAGGAATATTTTTTCACGTTTTTATTTCTCTGACATCTCTGCATGAATTTTTGCATTGATATCAATCTTTTCCGTTATACTCAAAAAGGATGTTTGCTCCCGCAGACATCCTTTTCCAACTACTAACTAACAATGAACTCTTTACTATTAACCTAACTAACAATTGAGTCTTTGACGCTTACGATATAGAGTTCTATCTATCAAATATGAATCAAAAATCTTTTATTCTTGGGGAATGTAGAACCAGGACTCTGGTACGCTTACTCGCTCTTCCATCCAGTTCTGCGAGGGATCTACAGCAATAATCATAGGAGCCTCACCTGCTTTGGGGAACTTCACCTCATTATACACTGTGCTGCTGGCATTCTGACGCACCTTGACACTTACGTTATGAGTTTTCATATTCCATCCAGACACCTCAAAAGTCTCATTAGGATCTGCTCCCAGTACTCCTGGACGCTCTTTCAGTTGGGTATCGCCAATTGTTAGGATGAAGGGCAGCGTACCACCAAGATGACGGATAACAGCCTTCTGCGTGGTTGTACCCACTTCCCATCTGCTGAGCACATCATTAACATAGACAGGAGTCTTCGCCGTGCTCTCTGTCACATCGATAACGATATCGTTGAAGTCGAAGTCATCAGTAGAACCGAGGTCCTCAATCATATAACGTACAGTCTTAGAGTCATAGACGGTCGTACCCTCAGTGATCTCAATAGGCTGCGGAACCTTCTTACCATAGACAAGGAATACCACATCGTTCATGTCCCAGTCGCTATCCTCTGTATTACCATCCTCACAGCCAATAATCATCGATTGGTAGCCCTCAGGCACATTGTTGGGCTTTTCTTCCACATTCAGGGCAAGTAACATCTGGTCTACAGAAGTCATCTTATCACCTACCTGATGAAAGACGTGATCCCTGCCGTCCCAGTTTCCATTACCAGTCTGTGTAATCTCCAGATAGAAATACATATCCGCCCCAACAGGGAGATTTTTGAAGGTATAAGTCTTTGCTCTTACGGCAGACGCGTTCAAGGTACTACGCTGATATTCCATATCACTTTCTGTCTCAACAGCATGCCAATCAGAGCCATTCGACTTCAGTTCAATATCCTGTGATTTCTCCCAGACTTTAATGTTGACACCATCTACTACCAGGTGAAGGTCCCATTTCGCACCTGCCTCACCCTGGAAGATTGGCATAATCGTAAACTCATTACCTGGCACTGTCATATAGAAAGCCTTACCCAACGCACGGTGATCCACCCCCTCCGTAAGTTTTTCTCTCATCCATGCAACGGTATTCAGATCAACATTCTGAAAGTCACCCTCAACAAAATTATAATCAACTGCGCTTGCGTCACGCATACCTCTCATTTCGTTGGCTGCCTGACCGCTACCAAAACTATAATAAGAAGTCTTGGTACTGAGATCCCAACTTCTGTTGAGGTCTACGTTAGGATACTTCTTGACAAAGTTCTCCTCGAAAGTTGCCTTCGCCAACCTCTCTGTCTGTGTCATGTCCACACTATCTTTCACACATGCAGTCATTGTCACTGCTGCGAAAGCCATCATCCAAACTTTTACATTCAATGTTGTTTTCATATTAATAATGTATTAATGTTTAATCATTCTGTGGTTATCTGTCGTTTTTACTTTCGACGGTGCAAAATTACAACCTACTTTCATACAAAACAAGCATGTATAATGATATAAGTGGAACTTTTATCCTCTACTATTTCTGTATTTATTTATATATCAACTTGTTACATTACGGACAAAAGAAATCAAAAGTGGACAACGTATAGAGGTGTTATGGCAACACTTTTATACAAAAAAGGTACAAAAAAGCCTCGAACGCATGTCCGAGGCTTCCTTATAATTACAAATATGTTGGATTAACCCAATTTTCCATCTGAACCAAGTACCTCCTTGATCTTGTGGATGTACATCTTCTTCATGTTCTCACGAGCGGGCTTCAGATACTGACGAGGATCGAAGTGATCAGGATGCTCAGCGAGATACTTACGGATGGCAGCGGTCATGGCAAGACGAGAGTCAGAGTCGATGTTGATCTTGCAGACAGCACTCTTAGATGCCTTGCGGAGCTGCTCCTCAGGAATACCTACAGCGTCGGGCAGGTTACCACCGTACTTGTTGATCGTGTCAACCTCGTCCTGTGGAACGGAAGAAGAGCCGTGGAGCACGATGGGGAATCCAGGAAGCTTCTTCTCGATCTCAGCCAGCACGTCGAAAGCGAGTGGAGGAGGAACGAGCTTACCGGTCTTCGGGTCACGTGTGCACTGCTCGGGCTTGAACTTATAAGCACCGTGAGAAGTACCGATGGAGATGGCAAGAGAGTCGCAGCCTGTGCGGGTAGCGAAGTCGATCACCTCCTCGGGCTTGGTGTAGTGGCTTACCTCAGAGGCAACCTCATCCTCAACACCAGCGAGGACACCGAGTTCACACTCTACGGTAACGTCATACTTGTGTGCATACTCTACAACCTGACGAGAGATCTTGATGTTCTCCTCGTAAGGCAGTGAAGAACCGTCGTACATCACTGAAGAGAAGCCCATGTCGATGCAGTCCTTGCAGAGCTCGAAGCTGTCACCATGGTCGAGGTGAAGCACGATCTCTGGCTTCTCACAACCCAACTCCTTAGCATAAGCCACAGCACCCTCAGCCATGTAGCGGAGGATAGTAGCGTTAGCATAGTTACGTGCACCCTTAGAAACCTGCATGATAACAGGTGACTTTGTCTCAACGGCAGCCTGTACGATAGCCTGCATCTGCTCCATTGTGTTGAAGTTGAAAGCAGGAATGGCATAACCGCCTGCTACTGCCTTCTTGAACATCTCGCGAGTATTTACGAGACCCAAATCCTTGTAATTTACCATAATTATACTATTTATTAAAAGTGATATTTATAAATTTCTTTTGCAAAGGTACGAAAAAGTTCATAGTTCATAGTTCATAGTTCATAGTTTTTAAGTCCGTTTGACTTGTTTTTTTCATTGATTAACAAAACATAAGACACACAAACCAGAAAATGCCAACTACGTTTTGCATTTTCTTCCCTATTGTGGCATTCCCAACTCTTTCACCTGCCGCTCAAAAGTCTCACGATTGCCCACGGCACCATTCTTGATACGTGCACGATAGTTATAAACGGTATTGACACTATAATGCAGGAACTCCGCTATTTTTGAGGAATCCTCAATACCAAGGCGAATCAAGGCAAAGATACGCAGATCCGTTGTTAACCGGTTTTCCTCCTTTGGATGTATTTGTGCTTCAGGCTCCAACAACGCATTGAAGTCATCAATAAAGTTAGGGAACAGATGTAGAAACACAGAGTCGAAATTTTGGTTAAGTTCCTCTATCTCCTCTTCTTTCAACTCGGTGGATTTCGTTATACGATAGAGTTCATCAAGTTCCTTGTTCTTCATTTTTTTGTTCACCATCTTCCGATAATTATCAAGTTTATCTACATACTGGGAACAAAGAGACAGGAAGCGTCCGATATACTCATCTTTCACTATGTTAGCCTCTCTCAGTTTGGCATTGAGCATTGCAAACTGCTCATTAGTTGATGACAATTGATTATTGGCATCCTGCAACTCTTGATTGAGGGTCGCCAACTGGTCATTGGTCACATGGAGAGCATTACGTGCCTTGGCGAGTTGCAGGTTCCGCCTTCTGACGAAGAAATAGGCTATCATCAACAGCAAGGCAAGAACACTGATGCCCCCCAGTAATATCCATAGTTGGATGCGCGTCCGCTCACTCTTAGTTTTATAGTTATTGGCTATCGCTGTCAACAAAGGAGTAATCTGCCATCGACGTTGTCTGGAACCATAGCGACCGGCACAGTCACTGGTAAAACTGATATAGCGGTAGGCACGGTCTATATCACCCATTAGCAACAGTTGATTGGCAAGTTCCCACATAGATCCTTGATCCATCACCCCGTTACGGATGTCGGCAAGTACAGACTCCATCAGCCATTGCATCATCTGGATAGTGTCCCCTTGTGCCTTATACTCCAAATAGCGATAAAGGGTCACCAATGCATAAGGATGACTCCCTTTCTCCACAGACTTCAACCATTCATCGTTGATTTTCATGGAGGCTTTCAAATCACCGGCATTTTGCTTTGCCAACTCCCGTCGCAGCATACATTCTGAATCCTGAGGGGAACAGTACTCATACATCAATGCCTCGTTTTTTCCTGCCAATTGCCAATAATGCTGTCGCATATTCTCCAGTTGGGTATAGTACGCCAACTCATTATAAACAATCGTGCGAGCCTTATAATATTCACCCAAAGCAGCCTTGTCAAGTCCTTCAATATTAATACTGTCCAATGTTATCTGGGCTTCGTCATACATACCGACATTAGTACAGCGTATCGCCATCAGACAACGGCAGCGAGCCGCCTCAGAAGGGTTGTTTGCCAGATCTGCATATTTAATAGCCTCCACCAAGAAATGGATGGCAGAGTCACTGACAAAAGCCTTATATAACTCGTATAGTTGTAGGGCATCCTCATATTTGACGGCAGGACGCTCAGCAGCATTAAAACGCTTACGAGCCTCCATGATGAGTTCTTCATGCTTTGTTACATAAATCGGGAAACGGGCGATTTCTTTATCAATCTCCTGTAATAATGCTCCTTGATTGGGAGACTGTCCCAGAACTGAGACAGAGGTTAGTATATAAAATAAAAAAGTCAATATTCGCATAAACTCACTTTGTTTTGGGTACAAATATAACAAAAAAAAGCGATATGATAGTTTTTTTATTTAGAAAAATCTTCAGCAAACCCTCTCTTTGTGAGTCTGCTGAAGAATAACTACTATTTATTATTGCTGACTTCTCTTGATTTTCAGTTTCGCCTTGATGTCATTCATTCTCTCTTCTGTCAGATTATAGCCAATCATCACAAAGATAGCAATGAATGCAGAGCCGGCAGGAACAATGATATCCGCCAGTCGCAGATTGGTGAGCGTTTCTGGAGTCTGGATAGCCGCATTCTGGTCAAATGCCACCCATTTTAAGATGGCTCCGCTCAGCACCAATGCCAACGATTGTCCCATCTTCACCATCCACCAATAGATGGCTCCGAACTGACTCTCTTTTCTGGGCAGACCGTTATTTAACTCGTCCAGGTCACACACATCAGCAGTCATACTCATCATCAGTGTGAACAAGCCACCCATTCCGAACGACATCAGAGGTAATGGAAGGAACATAAGCCAAGGATTCTCAGGACTGAATCCCCACCATTTCATGACATAACCAACGATGGATAGAACCGTAGAAATGACAAACGCCTGTTTCTTACCATACTTCGCTGCCATCCATGTGACGATTGGAATCACCAGGAATGCGGTGATAAGGGCATTGACAGTAGCAAACCAAGCGGAAGCCGAACGGAACAATGTAGGCACCCACTCCCAGGTAAGCCAGTTGTTGGCAAGAGAGTAATCACCGTTGAACATGTAATATACAATAATGTAGTTGCTAAAAGCTGCCACTATCTGAAAACCATTGTACACCAAGAAGGTGGCAACGCACAACCGTAGAAATGGTCTGTTACTGAACACCTCTCCCAAGTTCTTGAAAACATCTTTAAAGACGTTCCACATCCCCGACATGGTTACACCCTGACGCATTTTGGTATCCTCAGAGAGTGGTGGTTCCTTACAGAAGATAGCAGGCATGATACCTGTGAGGATACATAATGCACCAACAGCGATAGACAGTTTGCGGACTCCTTCCACCTGTGTGGCAAAGATATAGTCAGGATTAGAGATCAACGCCCAGAACCAGGGAACGATCATCCATGCTGTCTGTCCGATGATATTGGTGATACCCATCAGACGGGTACGCTCGTTATAGTCGTCCGACATCTCATAACCCAATCCTATAAACGGTGTACTGAAAATGGTATTTCCTGTAATATACAAGAGCGACATCACCAGAAAGTACCAGAAATTGAATGTCTGCCCGTTTTCCGGACTCATCTGCCACAGAAGGATAAAGAGAATACCCGTCACGATGGCACCAACGAAGATATACGGACGACGACGTCCCCATCCCGTACGACTATTATCTGAGATATACCCCATGATGGGGTCTGTCAGTGCGTCAAAGAAACGTGGAATACCACCCAGCAAGCCCGCCAAGAAAGGATCCATACCATATCCTGTGACAAGGAAGTACATAAACACACCCAATGCGGCAGGCAGCAGGTTATTGGTAAGACTTCCTGAGCCGTAAGCGAGTTTCTGACCAAAGGTCAGTCTGCCAGTAGAAGTAATAGCGGTCTGTCTCATGGTAATAATATGGTTTGAATAGCCTCTTTAGCAATAGACAATTCATAGTGCTTCCCATCTACGGTAAGATCGAGACCTACAGGAGTTTGTCCTTGATTTATCACCACAACAGCCAGTGTCTTATCTGGATTGCGGACCGCGGTAGCCATCACTTCTTTGCTTTCACACTTCACACCCAGCACTTTGGCACCAGGGCGGAGGAAACGGCTGAAGTGAGTCAACGCATAGTACATTGGGGTGAAATACACCTCATCAGCATCGGGATCAACGATAACAGGAGCCAGACACCAGTTCTTAGCCCAGTTAGGACCACCCTGACGATCCAATACCATGTTCCAGTCTATCCAGCCGTCCACCCAATTGTTCAGACAACCAATCAAGTCACGGGCATAACGGAATACTGGTACATACTTCGGATGCAGATGTTTCTGGTCATCAGGTGCCCAGTCCCATCCCCAGTCCGTACCTTCGCACTTCCAGTACCAGGCATCGTCTTTCCATATAGGTATTTCGGCATCACAACATCCTTCTGTCTCGATAAGGTGTTTCTGCGGTGCCTTGTCATGCGCAAGGTTCAGCATCTCGGGTTGCCACTCAACGGTACTCTCATACCAATGGATAGCGATGCCACCAAAATACTTTGCCGTAGCCTCGTCAGCATACATCGCATCTACCCACTGTGGAATACCGCCACGGTTCTGGTCGTAACCCAATATCTGCACATCACCAAATCCGGCTTTCTCAAAGGCAGGTCCCATGTAGTCACGCACAAAGGCTGCCTCATACTTCGGGTCGAAGTACATGCTTTCCCAGTTGTTATTGTTGCCATAAGGTTCGTTCACGGGAGTGATACCCCAGATGTCCACCCCTTGGGCTTTGTATGCCTCCAAATATTTCACCAGATAATTTGCATACACCTGCTGACACTCAGGCAACAGAGCACCGCCTACGTAATTCTGATTGTCCTTCATCCAGAAGGGCGCAGACCATGGTGATGCCACGATTTTGAAACCGTCACGTGAGACAGCCTGAGCATCTTTAATCAGTGGCAGTAATGTCTCCTCATCAGGCTTGATGCTGAAGTTCTTTAACAAGGTGTCACCCTTTACTTCGTCGTAGCAATAGTTTCCTCTTGAGAAGTCGCACGAGCCAATATGGGTACGGGTAAGTGAGTAACGGGCACCATCAGGACCAAAATAAGCGTCAATCACTTCCTTACGTTTCTCTTTGCTCATCCGTGCCAACAATGAGGAGGTTGCCTCTGTGAAAGAACCGCCAATACCAACGAGTGTCTGACGCTCCTCTGCGCTGTTGATTTCAATCGAGACCGCTTTCTCTGCAGGAGCAAACTCGGTCTTCTCTACCAATTGGTCACCCGCCGAATTGGTTTCCCAGACTGTCATATTCTCTTTCTGGGAACATGCTTGCAGTGCAAGTGCCATCATCAATAATACTTTTGTCTTCATTCTATTTATTGTCGTTTTTAGTTATACTTTTATCTCTAGTTTCTGCAACTGACGGGCAAACAGGCGAGCACTATCAGCCTCTGACAAGGTGATGCCCTCCCCACTGCCTCGACGGTAGGTAATCTGGGCACCACAATACGAGAAAGAGAGGGAACCGTCCGGCAAGAACTCATCATCTCTTAACAATGTGGGACGGAAAGACACTTTACCGTCCTTCACACGGACTCCCAGTTCGCCAAAGCGACTAAGGATGTCTTCTTTTACCTGTCCCGTCATACCAGGCTGACGGACACCCTTACCCCAAGGAGTGTGCGAGTAGGCATCCGTTGAGAACGCTCCATACTGACGTGCATCCTTGTGAATACCTGTTCCTTCCAGAATGGTATGATAGTGTCTGGCAAGTGCTTCTGTCTCTGGGGCGTCATTATCTAAGGCTTGGAAATAACACTCCTGTGTGGCAACCACCAATTTTGACACCATGTGCCAATAGATACTACATAGACCCTCATAAGCATAGAAAGTACCACTTCGTCCTGTAAATTCCTTATGATTGAAGGTCTCCTCAAATAAATCAAATAAGATATCCTGTTCATCCTCCTTCACACCGATAGTTTTCATCGCTATAGCCAGGTCACCAGCATTACGGAAGGTACCGTTGAAATGCAGTGCCCCACACACATCCTGACTAACCAAGCGCTTATCACCTTCTTTAAGCATCTTCCTTAACAAGGATGATCGGTCAAGTGCATCCTTTGGCAGACAGTTCTTCTCCAAGAAACCAGGTAATTCTTTGTTGGGATAGAGCATATAACTCTGCTGGTCTTCCCGGTAGAGACGACTGGCACGAAGTGCATCCAACACGGCAAGTGCCTCGGCAGAAGACAATACACCAGAACTAAGTACGGCAACCTGTCCCTCCAGCATTTCCGATAGTGTGCGAATACCAGCAAAATGTCCCTTTGACAGTTCCAGAATATTGTATGAATGATACAGACCATCCGCTCTACGATTGGCACGAATACTACGTTCTACAGGAGCCAATGCTGCGGTCAGGAATGCCAGCACATCATCTCGTTGTACTTGTACGTTGCCCTCGCTAAACGACTGGGTGTATATCTTCTGCCTATAGGTTGTTGATGCTTCGCCCAAAGCATCCATAACATCCTGTGTGGATGTTAGTGCAAGGGCATCCTTTGTACTATTCATCCATGAACATACTTCACGAGAGAGCGTAAACGCTGCTGTCGGTGAGGTAGCCACAATATCATGGTAGAATAACAGAGCCCGGTGCAGGTAACACAAGGTCACTACCGACAGCCCACCTCCTACTAATGCATTATTGGCATCATTCCATTCTGGTCGCTGGGTGTTCATCCAGATACCGCCATCAGGAATAAAGTTTGAAAGTTTGGCAAGCAGTGAAACAAGTAACTTCTCCAGAAGTGACACTTTAACCGTGTTACCGTCGGGTCCTTTCAGGAGGGCAGCATCAATCCCCTTCACTGCCATCTCTTTCTTAATCTGGTTATTCAGTGTGGTATCGAAACGGATGGTATCTTTGGGGTTCTGTAATATCTCCTGATACGTCTTGATACGATAGGGTACATTGGCAAATGGATAGACAGGTGTGTCTAAACGGTTGGAAATTTCTCCTGGCGTATGCGCCTCCTCTGCCTCCATTAAACGCAACAGATAGATAATTTGGTGATCTCCCCAATAGCCGATATACGACCATGGGTCTGACGGATCCACTGTCTCCCAGTCAAAACCGTCCTTGGTGACACGATAAGGGTTATACCCATCTGCTGTCGAGCAACAAAGGAACTTATCTATCATCGGTTTCAGCAATATCGGATACGACACGGCAAGAGCCTCCCAGTTCTGGAAGATATCACGCCAGTTTCCCTCATAGTCCAAAACAGGTTTTCCCGTAACAGGGTCTGTGGTATTAATATTGAATTTGTTCCAGGGACGTGTAGGGTCTCCATGACGACGGCTGAAGCCTAAAGGTAAGGGATTGTCCTTTGTCGGCTGTCCCAAAGGTATACCACCACGCATAATATTGAACATCGTGTTAGAGAAATGACGAGCCGTGCGTGCCTCATCGGCAGTAGTCTGCACACCATCGGCTTGTGCGACCAACTGCACCAATAATGCCGTCGCCTCTTTCAAATCTTGACAAAGAATCGACTTCACATCTTCGGTATTGCGTATGAGTTCCACGAGTCCCACCACGTCTGTCTGGTCTTTCATCACGTCAGCAACGACTGTCCATGACTTTTTCTCACCAGCGTTAAGACAAACGGATGTTCCTAACAGATAGGCGCCACGTTCACCCTTCACCAATGTTTCCTCCTGCAAGGGCAGACCTTTTCGGAAAGCAGGTACCTGTGTAGAGGAAAGCAAATGTATGGGATTGTCCAGTCCCACCTGCCATACCACATTACAACGCAGTGCCTCACTGGGTTCTGCCCGGTCAATAATAACAGCACTCAGGCTGAACAAGCCCATACCTGTCTGTGGTTCCAACTGGGTTTGCTTGTATGCGTTTACCAGATTACTGGATGCCTGCTGTAAACCACTGGGTACACCACAAGGCATCACGTTTTGAATGCCGTCCAGCACTTCCAACTTAATAGCATCCGTCCCTTGGTTCTCCAATGTCACCTCCCGCTGAAAACCAAAACGGTCGCCAGGTGTCCATTGCCAACGGAATACAAGTTGCCAGTCATGATTGATTTCCTCAAAGATGACACTGTTGCCGATACGGTTCTTATATAGGTTCCGCTCTATACTGAACTGCGCCTCACTACGAACAGAGAACGGTTCCCAACAACGGGTTTCTCCATCTCGTCGGATGAGTGTCTTGCTACCCGTGTTTTCCGCTGAGGCAGTCACTCTGTCATCAGTCTCATAGGGAAAGAGTGCCCAGTCCGCACTGCGGCGACCAGCCGTAATACCTCCGTTGCTTGACATAAAAGTCCATAGGTCTGTGCCACTCACAATATTCATAAAGAATGGCTCCATTTCGTCTACATTCTTTATCTGGAAGTAATTCTCCTTTGTTTTCATCTCGTAATTCATCATGATCTAAAAGTTATTTATTCTTTCTTATTTGCTTCTTAATAGCACTAAAACGCTGCTCTATGAATGACGGTGAAGACTGGTACGGTTCTATTCTTTGAACTTTGCGTAATGCCTTATACGCCATACGGGGATATAGTCTGTAAAGTCCCCTATCATTGGGATACCCTTTGGCACAGATGCCAAACCACTCCTCATTCATATTGTTCTCGCCAGTGACAAGATCGAACTTATAGCCGCCATTTGTCCAAGAGGCATGCGTGTCGTGAACATCCAGATTCTTTGTCTGACCATACTTCCACCAACCGTCACTGAATTGGAACGTAAAGCCTCCCAAACAGTTACCACACCGTCCCATCCCTGCGGCATTCAGGTAGATCTCCTGCCAGTTGTTCAGCAATATCTCCGCCTGTTCCCTTTGGGCTTCCTGTTTAGTGACCGCGTTAAAAGCATCAGCACCGAATTCGGTAAGTAAGACAGGTTTCCCCCATTTTTCCTTCACTTCTTTAAATAAGGTATCAAATGACTCTCCACGATAACTATTGACACCAAGCACATCTACGTCCTTACACTCCTGGGCTATGACATCCAAGAACTGGAGGTCACCATTGCAGATGGCAACAGGGTGCGATGTGTCGACAGCCTTAATCCTCAGTGCTGCCTCATTTAGCAATTCATACAAACATCTCGCCCTTCTGTCATGCAAGTTCTCCCCTACAGGCAAGTCCTCTGACTCTGCACCAGCCCAGAACAACCCATAGTTATTCTCGTTGCCAATCAGATACATGAGGACACCAGGAGTTCCATGATAGGTATTTACAAAATCATCCACCTCCTGCAATAACAGTTTTCTCACATCCTCCCTGCAATAGTCGGTATTGCCATGCCACGTACCATTGATGGTCAATCCATAGCGACCAAATGAATGGTTAATCATGGTGTAGATGCCATACACCTCGTAGATATACTTGATCCAGCGAGGCGGAATGGTGTTATACTGTCTGATGACATTCACGCCCATCTTTCTTAGAAGACTCATCTCGTTATCCAATGCCGCTTGAATCACGTTCTCAGACTGTTCCCATAAACTATATGTATAGTTAGTGCCAATGGGGAAATAGTCCCAATTCATCCCTTTCAGGAAGAATGGTTTTCCGTCTATTGCCAATAGGTATCCTCTACTGTCGTTCATGACTTTAATCTCTTGCTTTGTAGTCTGGTCTGGCATAGACTGACTAAAAGCAGGAACGGTGATGAACAAAGCGACAACGCTCAGGAAAACAGTCTTCATATTCGCTTTAGGCTTTCAGTTTAAACAAAACCCGCTGGAGGATATTTTGTGACGATGTACCGATGAGAGCCTCAAAGTCACCTGCCTCAACAGACCATTGCTGAATGCGATTATCATAGAAACTGAGTGATTGCTTATCCAATGTCAGTACTACTGTCTTGCTCTCGTCTGGTTGCAGATAGACTTTCTGGAAAGCCTTGAGTTCTTTTACAGGACGTGGTAACGAGCATTTCTTATCTGTCACATACAACTGCACGGTCTGTGCTCCAGCCCTGTCACCTGTATTCTTCACCAAGACGGTAAAAGATATCTTCTCACCATCACGCATTTCCTTTTTGTCTGCTGTCACATGACCTATCTCAAAGGAGGTATATGACAATCCATGTCCAAAAGCAAACAAGGGTTTGATACGTTTCATGTCTGCCCAGCGATAACCGACGAAGATACCTTCTTTGTATTCCTCGTCAATCACTTGATGACCGTCACGCCATACACCAGGATAAGCACCAAGGGCATGGGCACCAGTATCCTCTAATCGCTGATACCAGGTATAAGGTAGTTTACCACTGGGGTTCACATCACCACTCAACACATCCGCAAGAGCGTGTCCTGACTCCGAGCCGATAAACCATCCTTGTACCACTGCGCTAACCTTGTCAAGCCAAGGCATGGCAACCGCGTTTCCAGAGATATTGACAAAGACCACTTGCTTGTTGACTTTGGCAAGAGCCTCTACCAAAGCATCCTGCTCGTAAGGTAAACCATACGCTTTACGGTCATGTCCCTCACAATCCTGATAGTCTGCCTTATTCAGTCCACCAAAGATAACCACATAATCGGCAGTCTTCGCTTTCTCCACTGCCTCGGCAATGAGATCAGCAGCCGGACGCAGGTCATAGAGGCTACGACCTACCGTCACACCATTGTAACTCTGCACCGTGTCACCCACATAGCCACGGGCATAGTCAACATGGGCAAAACGCTCCCTCATACCGTCAAGTGGCAGAATCTCACGCTGCACCTTTAAAGAGGAAGAGCCACCACCTACCGTCATCATCTTGATAGCGTTCTCCCCCACTACCAAGATACGAGCGTCGGCAGGTATCGGCAGTATATTCCGTTCATTCTTCAAAAGGACAATACCCTCCTGCGCCACTTGACGTGCCGCCTCATAATGAGACTCTGAGCACATCGCACCGTAAGGACGCTGACGATTCATATTGGTACGGAACATCAGACGCAGTACACGGCGCACCTTCTCATCCAGTTCTTTTGTCGAGAATTTACCTTCTTGGATAAGCCTTTTATAAGCATCAGCAAGATAATAGTTATCGTAGGCATTAGTGGCTCCCATTGTCAGACCGTCCGTCCATGTTCCGAACTCCAAGTCCAATCCATTGGTGATTGCTTCCTCTGTATCATGGCAACCACCCCAGTCACTGATGACGACTCCATCGAAGCCCCATTCCTGCTTCAGAATCTTATTCAGCAGTATATCATTATGGCAATTGTGTTGATTCTTATAGAGATTATAGGCACCCATGATAGCCCATGCCTTTCCCTCCTTGACGGCAGCCTCAAAGGCAGGCAGATAGATCTCTCGAAGGGCACGATCGCTGAGAATGACATTTACCTGATGACGATATTCCTCGTCGTTGTTCAGTGCATAATGCTTCACACAGGCAGCAACCCCTTTCGACTGTAAGCCCTGAATATAAGGAACGACCATCCGTGAGGCAAGCCATGGGTCCTCACCCATATACTCGAAGTTACGACCGTTCAACGGAGTGCGGTAAATATTCACACCAGGACCCAGCATCACGTTCTTGTTACGATACAGTGCCTCCTCACCTAAACTCTCACCATAGAGACGAGCAAGAGAAGGATTCCAGGTAGCGGCAAGACAAGTCAGGGCTGGGAATGCGACACACGAGTCGTTCGTCTGCCCTGCCTGTACCCATTCATCCCATAGCACATCCGGGCGGACACCATGAGGACCATCATCTGTCCACAGGTCAGGGAAGCCTAATCGTTTGACACCAGCCGAAGAGAATTTCGACTGCGCATGGATGACGGCAATCTTTTCGTCAAGAGTCATACGTTTCAAGGCATCCTCCACCCTCTCCTCAATAGACTTTGTCTCATCCAGATAGATGGGTAACGATTGTGCCTTTAACGCATTTGTCCAACCAAGGGCTGCCATCACAAATACTAATATCTTACTCTTCATCATATTTATAGTTTTATCGTATTATTGGTTTATTTCAGTCCCATCGACTGAATATATTTCACTTGCGGCTTACAATTCTCATAACGGGTATTCTCCGCGAAGCGCATCAGCAGTTCCCTCGCCCATTGCTGGTTAGGACGTGCCTCACGCCATTCCTTATAAGTGTTACGGGAAGTCTCACTATATTTCACAACGACACTATCCCACCCTTCCGGGCGATCGAAGCCCATCATACAGGAAGTATCCACTTTCTTGTATGGCCAGAAAGTATAGCCTATATTATTTTCCTTCATGACACGGACGAAATCCGCCTGCCACTCATCCGTATTATGTCCAATCTCACCCATATACATCGGCAGTCCAGTCTTGTTACGGAAGTCTATATAATCCTTGATAGCCTCAGCGGTAGCAGGACCACCGTACCGATGACAGGTGTACATGATCTTGTCATCAAAAGTCCAGTCGGTAAACATAAAGAAATCAGAATTCCACCGTGCACCCCCCAATAATATAATGTGATTCTTGTCCACCTGCCGGATAGCATGGACTGCACGCTTATAGAGCGGTTCCAATAACAGGTTCAGTGAATCTTTGTTTTCAAAGAAGTGGGCTATAGGCTCGTTCATCAACTCATAGCCAAGGATGGTTGTCTCTTGCTGGTAACGGGATGCTATCTTACGCCAGATATCACAAAACAGTTGTTGGGAACGCTCACTCTCAAAGAGCCATGGATACCCATAGCCGTCATCGATATTATCACCCGTCTGACTACCAGGGCAGTCATGCATATCCAGAATCAGATAGAGTCCGTTCGCCTTACACCAACTGATGACACTGTCTATATGCTCAAAACCATCCTTTTGTCCCGTCTGTCCCATATAATCCTCATCGGTAAAGAGTTTGTAGTTAAATGGCAAACGGATGGTATTGGCACCTTGACGAGCAATGAACTCAATATCCTTTCGGGTGATGTAGTTTTCTTTGAATGCCTGCCAGAAATCAGCAGCGGCATCAGGTCCCACCATCTCCTTGATCATCAAATCAATCATCCATGCGGAGTTGGTACGACTAAGCCCGAACATATATCCCTCAGGATTCAGCCAGTTACCTAAATTCGTACCCTGAATAAACAATCTTTCCCCATTGGACTTCACCAGGTTTGGTCCGTCTACACGGACAAAGTCACCCTTTGCTTGCAGTCCTGTGACTGCAAGCATAAAGGCAACAGATATAAGGATTCGGTTGATTTGCATCTTAGTCTTCGAAATATTTCTTTTGGAATACACGGACATAGTCTACCTCCATCACAACGGGCAATGCCGACTCATCGACACCCATCATACCACCCCAGTCACCGCCCCATGCGAGGTTCAGAATGGGATAGAAGGCATAGTGGAAGGGCCACTGGTTATGTCCACTACCCAATGCGCTCTTCGTCACAGCCAACTGCACCTGACCATCAACGTATGTGGTAATGGCATCTGGAGTCCACTCCAAGGCATAGACATGGTACTCACCCTCAGCATTGCTAATAGTCATGGCGTGGGTCTTCTGTGTATTCTTTGTATGATTATAGTCCTGTGTATGGACAGAAGAAGACACCTCATTAGGAACGCATCCCACTTCCTCCATGATGTCAATCTCACCACACATGGGCCATGGGTTCGTTCCCCAATCATTACCCACTGGCATCATCCAGTAAGCAGGCCAAGTTCCTTTACCTTTCGGCAACTTGATTTTTGCTTCAAAGTAGCCATACTCCCAACCTGTATTAACGTTAGCATAGACACGACCAGAGTATATCTTTCCGTTTTCTTTCAGACAGCGAATATTCAATGCTCCGTCATGAATACGTGTCACCCAAGAGCCATCAGGAGTCTTGCGGTTTACATAGTTCTGCAACTCATGATTCACCCAACCAGCACCTTGCACCTCATGTGTCCAATGATTGGCATCCAGTTCCGTACCAGTGTCAAACTCATCGTTCCAAACCAATTTGTAACCAGCGATAGGACAGGTAATCGCATTGGGATCGGGTACACCATCACCACCAGCCTGTGACACAGCGATATATGCACGAGCAGAACCTGCCATAAAAGTGATCGTTCCCTCACGACCAGCATACTCTCCATTTTTCTGTACTGTAATTGTGATGGTGGCATTCTGATTGGTAGAATTAGTAGGATTGATACTTATCCAGTCCTCACTCACATTTGCAGCCCACTCATGATTAGTAGTGATAGTGACCGTTTGAGAGCCTGCATTACCATCAAAGTTCAGCGTTGTCGCACTTAGTGTAATAGTATTGGCTGAGCCTGAGCCAGAACCGCCTCCATCTCCAGCATCATCTCCTCCACATGAGACAAGTAAGATAGAGAAAAGGAGTGCCGTCAATAATGTATGTTTTCTAATCATCTTCATAAATCCTGTATTAAACAAGAGAGACTGCCCACCTGACTTGGGCAGACAGTCTCTTTTCTGATTATCATTTTAGTTCTTTGAGAGGATGATATCGCTGATCTTAATATGAGTACCAGCAGGAGTTCCTCCGAAGTCAAACACCAACGACAATGCATGAGCGTCATTCTTTGGCAGGGTCTTACCCTTCTCCTTATAGACGAAAGCCTTATCTGCGGTTATGTCATGACGACCGTCAAAGTAGAAGTTCTGGTCGCGCTTACCTGCATCTGTGTCATCAACATTGGTTTCTACCAACTTGATGGTTACTCCAGGACAATCATTATCCGCCAAGATGGTGCATGAGAAGTTATACTCATCTGCCATTGCTGCTGCAAGAGTTGTCTCAATGGCAAACTGACCCTGCCACTGGCTACCACCAATTCCCTCAGGAACGTCAAACTCATAGGCATTGCCATTATGAGTAATGGTAGGCTGATTAGGCAATGTGCTCCATCCGTTGTCGGCGAACCATGTAGTCCACTGGATGAAAGCAGAGCCATCATCAACAGCCTTCCACAAATTAGCATCACTGTCGTAGGTCACATCATTGCTTTCCTCAAAGTATATCTTGCTGATCTTCACATGGGTACCAGCAGGTGATCCACCGAAGTCGAATACCAGCGACAGAGCATGAGCGTCATGCTGAGCAAGGCTTACACCTTCAGCCTTATAAACGAATGCTTTACTTCCTGACACATCATGTCGACCGTCAAAGTAGAAGTTCTGATCGCGCTTACCTGCATCCGTGTCATCAACATTGGTTTCTACCAACTTAATGGTTACACCCGGACAGTCATTGTCTGTCTCTACCAAGCAGTAGAAGTTATAGAGTTTGGCAATCTCTGCTGTCAATGTTGTTTCGATAGCAAACTGACCTTGCCACTGGCTACCTCCAATTCCCTCAGGAATATCGAACTCGTAAGCATCACCGTTGTGAGTGATAGTAGGCTGAGTAGGCAGTGTGCCCCATCCGTTATCAGCAAACCATGTGGTCCACTGGATAAATGAAGAACCTGTATCTACGCTCTTCCAGAGGTTACTGCTGGAATCATAGTTCCAGTCAAAGGTTGCCTCAGGAGTCTCTGGCTCATCAGGAATACCCGTATCCTCACGGCTGGTGAATACCAGACGCCATGAAATAGAACCAATATCATTGATAAGTACCAGACGGGTGTTGGTCAGAGCCTCCACACGGAAATAGCAATCATTATATGCCTCATCATTGGGGATGTAAGGCAACAGCGTATGCGGAGCAAACTTGATGTAGAGACACTCATCATCATTGAACGTACCAGGAATCAACTCAAAAGTAGAAGTCTGTGCAGATACCTGAGCCATGAAGTCGTTTCCATCATTCGTGTTAAACTCAGAGAATACAGAGCAACCAGTATTCACATACACAGTTCCACCCTCACCGGGATTATAACTATAAGAGCCACCATTAACTGGATCTGTGTCAGAGTGAGCAAAACTAATGCGGTCATCATAGACACCCCAGTCAGCCTTCTCATTAACACCTGCTGACCACCAGTTAGATCCGTCTGTACCAGGCTCGCCACAACCCATGTGGGCTTTCTCTGTGTAGTCAATACGCCACTCTTTACCTGTCAGTTTAGCAAAATAGGGTGAATAGTCCACCTTTGTCTCATTGAATGTAAAACTACTATTCAGTGAGCCTTGTGACTGACCGTTACGGTTCATAATACGGACAGTAAGGGTATGAGTGCCTTCAGACATACTGCTATAACTTGCAGTTGGAAGGATAGAGTAAATAGCATCATCCAGATACCATACGGGATAACAGCCTTGGAAATCACCACTGACGGTGAAGGTTGCTGTATTGGTTTCCTGATCAGTATTCACAGTAATCGATCTGCCTTCAACTGTAGGAAGCCCATTGGGATTCGCTCCCGAGAACTCTTCAGGTGAGCATGCTGTCATTGCAATGCCACTGAAAAGAATACAACCGATATATTTAAATAATTTATTCATAAATAAATGATGTCTTTAATTAATGGGATTAATAGTCATTCTGCTTCAGTGTCGGATCAGCATCTAACTCAGACTGTGCAAGAGGAATATGTTTCTTCTTTGGAGTCCATGAGTTTGTGCGATAGCCATAACTGTCTGGAACGAGAACCGTAGCGGCATTACCTGTACGAACGAGGTCGAAATAACGCTTGCCCTCACCACAGAACTCCAAGTGACGCTCATTCAGGATGTTGTCAAGAGTAGCGGAATCATAGCCTGTCAAGCCTGCACGATTACGTACCTGGTTCAGATAATTCAGTGCCTCAGAGGAACTGCCACCTGTCTCAATCAACAACTCAGCAGCATTCAGCAGAGTCTCTGCATAACGGTAAATACGCTTGTTGTTATTATAGTTCAAGTTCTTTGAAGAGGGGCAGTCTTTGGAATTCGCACTCTTCGGACGATACTTACCATGCCAGATATGAGTATCTTGATAACGCTCTGTGTATTCAATACCACGGACATCCCAGCATGTTGCATCACGACGGAGGTCGTTATCTGCATACATATTATAGGTCTCTATGCGCATCGGCAAGAATCCCCAACCGTCCTGACCAGACTCCCATTCCGCACTTCCGGGCCAGCCGTTAGGTGAGCACAATGTCGGGAACACAGTACCGCCAGCAAACAATGGGGTACCCCAGTCACGCTGACCATTGTCATCATCATAATTGATCTCGAAGATAGACTCCTCGCACCACTCGCCACTCTCTTCCCATAAGTCTGAGAAGTCTGCGTGCAGATTATAGTCGGAGGAGTTGATAATCTCTTTCATGTAAGAAAGCGCTTTCGAATAGCGAGCCTTGTCATTCTGGTACATCACCATCTCTGCATACAGCATATAGGCGAATGCCTGTGAAACACGACCAGACTCAGCATTACCCCAACGCATGGGCAGCACTTTTGAGTCAATAATATCCTCCAACTCTGGCAGCAACAGATCGTAGATCTCATCTGCGGTCAACTGAGGTGCTGTGTAGGGAATAGAAAGGTTCTCCAGATAGAAAGGAACATTTCCATAATAGTGCCACAGGATGTTATAATAGTACACACGAAGCAAACGTGCCTCAGTCTCATACGACTTACGTTTTGCCTCTGTCCCATGACCATAGGAGCAGTACAAGATTACGTCATTACAACGCTTAATGCCGCTGTAGAAGTCACCCCACAGGGTTCCTAATGTATTGTTGCCGTCACCCTCAAAGTTGAAAAGTTTATGCCAGTGCTGGTTGTCGGTAATACTGGAACCACCTACCCAGAAATCATCGCCTAAGATCTCAGCGTCACAGGTCAGGTCATTGTATGCAGTACCGTCCCAGTCGGGCCAGTGCAGGGGTGAATAGGCTGATACCAACGACTCATACAATCGCTCGTCAGTCGTATAATATTCCTCCAAGGGATCACCATCAGGCTTCGATACCTCCAGGAAGTCCTTGCTGCAAGACGCTAACGTCAATAATGCGGTAAATGCGCCTGCTATGATTGATATTTTCTTATTCATAATCTTCATTTTCAATACTTCAATTATTCAATTCTTCGTTACTTCATTTCTTAGAGTGAGATATTGAAACCAACAGTCCATGTGCGAGCCTGTGGATATACACCGTAGTCAACACCCATTGACGTGCTGCTTGTACCGATTTCCGGATCGAAGCCCCAGTACTTTGTCCAAGTGATGATATTCTCACCCCTTACAAAAACACGGAAGCGATCAACACCGACTTTCTGAGTGATATAACGTGGTAACGTATAACCCAATGAGATGTTCTTCAGACGCAAATAAGAAGCATCCTGTACATAAAGATCGCTGATGACCCAGTTCTTAGAGTCACCCATTTTCAAGATGGGCACACGGTTAGAAGTGCCTTCACCGGTCCAACGGGAGAGTACCCATGTGGGATAGTTGGCAGAAGCGATATCCTGACGGTAAGTAGCGTCGAACACATCTGCGCCACTGACACCTTGGAAGAAAGCATTGAAGTCAAAGCCTTTCCACTGAGCGCTGAAATTGAAGCCAAAGGTCCAGTCAGGTGTAGGCTTACCAATATTGGTACGGTCGTCAGAGGTAATCTGACCGTCTTTGTTAACATCAACAAACTTCAAGTCACCTGGCTGTGCTTCTGGTTGAATAAGTCCACCGTCAGCATTGGTATAGGCGTTCACCTCTGCCATATTCTGGAACACACCGGCTGTCTTGTAACCATAGAAGAATGGGAAAGGCTGTCCGTTCTCGGCACGTGTACCACCATCACTGAACTGTGAGATACCATAGTTCAGAAAACCTGTGTCATTACCCAGATTATTCAGTGTATTCTTCAGATAAGAGGCATTTGCCTTTACTGCGAATTGTGCATCGGCAATACGCCACTTGTAACCTAACTCGAACTCAATACCTTTGTTCTGCATATCACCGGCATTACCCCAAGGCTTTGCCTCACCTACGTAAGATGGAATAGGCAACTGAATCAGCATGTCCTTGGTAGTCTTGACGAAATAATCGACGGTAAAGGTCAATGCATTGTTGAAGAGCCCCAGGTCGATACCGAAGTCTGTCTGTTCACTTGCCTCCCATTTCAGATCTTGGTTGCCAAGACCAGCAGCCTTAGAACCGTAAATCATGGTTGCCTGCTTACCGAAGTAGTAGTTACTGGTACCACCAGTCTCTGTCAATACGGTATAGCGGAAGTCTGGTAAATTCTCATTACCGTTCTGACCCCAACTAAAACGAACCTTTAAGTTAGTCAACCAGTTACGGGTCTTCTCCATGAATTTCTCGTTCATCACGTTCCAACCAAGTGAGAATGAGGGGAACGTACCATATTTCTTATTGGAACCGAAACGACTTGAACCGTCACGGCGAACAGTAGCCTGGAACATATAACGCTCATCGTAGTTGTAACTGATACGGGCAAAGAGAGAAGACAAACGATGCTCTACATAAGGACCACCACCAACACCAACGAGGCTCTTCACACCTGTAATATTTCCGTCCTCATCCAGCGTTGTCTCATAGTCACCACCCGTTGTATAATTGAGGTAAGGCTTTGACAGATTCACCAGATTCCAGTGTGAACCAGACAAATCACTGCCCTTAAATTTCAAAGCAGACTGACCAAGCAGAACACCGATGGTATGCTTTCCAAAAGTCTTGTCATACGTAATGGTATTCTCAATGTCCCATGAACTGTTATTACCTTTATAAGAAGATGCCCATGTGTGGTCAGCATTATTGTTACCCGACAGATAATATTTCTGCAAGCCAGCAGCCTCATTTCCCCAGAAACTCAGTTCAGCATTCCATGTGAAATGATATCTCAACTCGTCCCACAACTGCAAGTCAAGAGTAAACTTAGGCATGAACTTATGCGACCAGTTCTTGGTAGGATTGCCTTGCATCATAGCAATAGGATTGTTCTGTTCCTGATAAGAACCTAAGAAATTAGGAATGGTATAGGGATTACCATTTCCATCCGTATACAGTTCATAAGCAGAGAAACGATCTATCTGCTCTTGTGCGATATCACCCGTCAGGACAACAGGCAATGTAGGAGCCAGATAAAGTGCAGAACCCAATGGAGAACCCCATGTAGAGTTAGCATCAATACCTTTATTATGTACTCGCATGTAAGATACATTAGCCGTCAAGTCCAATTTATTCAAGAAATTACGCTCTTTGGTAGCATCAATCAGGTTAATCTGATTGTTGGAGCGGATGGTCAGACGATCATAGTTAGACTGTCCGTAGTTACCGCCCACGATACCGTCCTGCGTAAAATAACCCAGTGAGAGATAGTAGTTCACCTTCTCTGTGGCACCACTGACACTAACGTCATGCTGAACAATTGGAGCATTGTCGTTGAACAGCAAGTCCTGCCAGTTGGTTCCAAAGCCCTTGATGGCATTGCCATTGGCATCTACCAAGTTATAAGGATCAGCATACAAAGGAGTCTGACCTCCATTGATGTATTTCTCGTTCATCAAGATAGCATAGTCGGTAGCACTGGTGACATCACGCTTTTTCCAAGCGCTCTGCCATCCGTATGAGAAGTTGTAGTTAATCTGTGGCTTACCCAACTTACCTTTTTTGGTGGTAATCAGAATTACACCGTTAGCGGCACGAGCACCATAGACAGCACCAGAGGCAGCATCCTTCAAAACCTCGATAGACTCGATATCGTTAGGGTTCACAGACTCCATACCGTCCTGGTCTGTAGGCATACCGTCAATGATATACAAGGGCTCGGTATTATTAATAGTACCCACACCACGAACACGAATCATAGACTTAGCACCTGGCTGACCAGAAGCAGAGGTTACGTTTACACCGGCTGCAAGACCTTTCAGTGCATCATCAGCACGCAGACGTGTCTTTCCTTCCAAATCATCAGCACTTACCTTAGCGATAGAGGCAGTTACCACACTCTTCTTCTGAACACCGTAACCGATGACTACTACCTCATCCAGCAGTTTGTCATCTGATTTCAGAACGATGCGCAGGTTATTGGCTGCCTTTACTTCCTGAGTAACCATTCCAATGTAAGAGATGACCAGGGTAGACCCCTCATCCGCTGACAACGAGAAGTTACCATCGAAGTCAGTCACTGTACCGACAGAGGTACCTTTCTGAACGACAGAAGCACCAATGACGGGCTCGTTCTGGTCGTCAATGACCGTACCCGTATAGGTATGCTTCTGGGCAAGAGCAGTTGCCGACATCATGACGAATGACAGCAACAGGAATAAAAACTTGCTTTTTTTCATACGTTAATTATTAAATTGTTTATATGGTTAGTGATTTATCCAACAGCATGATGCCCTTTGGACGATTTCCGATGCAAAGTTATTTAAAATAGTAAGGTGAAAAGTTGAGCATGGCGGAAAAAGTGGACGAATTTATCTATATTAAAAAGACAAGTCACACAAAACCAGCGACTTACGTTTTTGGCGGTTTCCAAAAAGAGTGGACGAAATATAGAGGTGTAAATCAAACAATTATCCCGATAAACAGGGTGTTTATCGGGATAATTAACACTTCAATGGGCTGCTTTGCTCATGCCATTAAAACCCATCAAATAAACGGGAGGCAACTTCCTCGTCAGGACCGAATGAGCCACCTACTCCATCGTAGTCTATGGCATCGGTTTCAAGTGACGGATTACCTGTGCCACTGATGAGCAATAACGGTTGGACAGTATGCAGTTCTATCAATTCCGTTGTGGGAGTACTATAATCTTTACGTTTCATATTACTATTTATTCAAGTTTCGCATGTTTCACATTCTCAACTTTCAGAGGTAAGAGGTGAGAGGTAAGAGATTACTTCACTACAATGGTCTTGCCCTGATAGATATAGATACCCTTCTGTGATGGGCGATTGACTCCTAACCGACGACCACGCAGGTCATAGTAGCAACCATCTGTCCATGGCGCTTGGAGTTCCAGACGCTCTATGGCAGTGACACCATCAAGTAGTACACGCGCTCCAACCGGTGCATCGGCAAGGTAAGCCCGTAAACTGCCCACAACAGCACCCTCCTGGTCGAGCCAGGCAAGTTTACCTGTATTCTTGAAGGCGGCATATCCCTCAGTACCATTAACGGCGAACCGCTTGAAATTACCAATAAAACGCACATCACCGACAGTCGTTGTGAGTTCTCCCATACTACGAGCCAGTTCCACATTACCTTTCGTGCCATCGATGGAAAGTACCACCGCACTGCCTGTGGCATTATGTATCAGGTAAGGTTTGTATGCCTTGATACCTGTCGTCACCTTACTAAAGTTGATCGCATCATCAGTCACGGTACCCAGTTCGTAGACATCCAAGCCTACAGGAACAGTGATATCACGGGGCAGACAACAGGTGCCATACTCCCCTGCCAAGAAGGTGCGACTATAGGTCAGCGTGGTGTTACGTCCAAAGTTCATGGGCAGTACGGCATAGCCATCCTCCAACTCCACCTTGAAACCAGTAGCCTCCAATGGCAGGATCCAGCCCCCAGCATTATAGGCAAGGTTTTGATTGTTAGTCAACTTCGCCTGCTGTGCCGATGCCGCATGGTCGTCACCACCTTCACCACTCAGCAAGATGATGACATTCGGGTTATTGGGTGTTGCAATGGTCATTGGTGTGGTATTGCCCAGAGTGACACCACTCAGGTCGATAGCCGTCGTTGTCTTCGGCAGGGCTGCGACATCGCTAAGGAACTGTGCTACATTAGCATCTGTCAGACCCGTACCGAAGGAGGTTACCGTAGAGATACCCTTAGAGTCGGGATCACCCACAAACACCTTGTCACCCGTCTCGGTATAGAAATACACATTGGCGATTAGGGCGGCATTCGTACCAGCCTGATAATTACTGAACGAGAAGAACAACCAGTTTGCCGTTGTATTCGTAATCGGCAGGTCGACGCTGTTCCACTGTCCTCCCTTCAATGCCTTCGCATACTCCTTGTTACCTGGAGCACCCTCAATATGAATACTGAAATCAGACACATCTGCCAAGGGGTAGACATCGGCATGCAACATGTTCGCCCCTTCCAGGTTGATATTACCCAGCGCACCAAAACCACATGTTCCCAACTGCTTCACAAAGACAGCACGACAGACCGGGGTGAGGTTGAAGGAAGGACCTGTGCGCATAGAGCCTCCGTTATAGTCGAAGTTCATCGACGACTCCTCCTGTCCTACGAAGATCACCACCTTATCGCTGAGCGTAGCAGGAGCATCCACGGCATCGTTGATCACCATCACATCTGCCTCACTCGTTACTGAGCCGACTTTAGCCTTCACGGTATAGGTGCCAGCCTCTGCTGCCGTCAAAGTCTTTGCCTCAGCATCAACTATCAGTCCTGCACTTACCTCGTAAACAGGAGTCATAGCAAAGGGAGCGCCAAACTGGTCTTTCCCCTCTATGGTAAATGCTGTCGGAATACCCTTCACCAGGATGCCCGGTACCTCAAAGGTCATCGATGCGAGTTTCAGACTCTCTTCTACGGGCAGTGTCTTATTTGCAGTCATGCCTTCCACTATTGCCGTCACACTGACATTCCCATATCTCGACGGGGTGAAGTTACTACCACTAAACGTACCATCTTCACTACTCCATGTGGCAGTGACACTCTTGGTGTTCTTCGCATAGTCATAGCCCTGAATAGATAATGCCGTGGGCTTTCCTTGTTTCAGCACCTCATCGGCACTGATAATCTCCACACCCATCAAGTCATTGTCAGCAGCAGAGACTGGTCGTCCGTACACTTCCAACTCATAGAGCGAGGTACCGTATTGGGTACCACGCTTCACACCCACCAGACGGACATAGCGTCCTACATGGTCACCCATGGCGAGTTCCGTCCAGTCGTTAGCCTTTCCTGCACCCGTCTTACTATAAGTGACAGCACCATCCTCCGTGTCACGCAGTTCGATGCGATACTCCGAGGCATAACTTGCCTCCCATCTTACGCGTACCTTATATATATTAGCATTCTCCCCGAGGTCTACCTGCAACCACTCCCCGTCATTGAAGTCACTGCTCCAACGAGTGTCCAGTTTTCCATCAGTAGCATTTTCCTTCAAGGTTCCCGCATTCTCATGACTACTCTCCGTACAGGTCTTACCCAGTGCGAGGTTCTTCATCACCAGTCGCTCACGCAGGTCTGGCTCTGAGTCATCCACAGGGTACACATAATTATACGCAGCAGAGGTGACACCCTCCACTTTCATCTGTCGTGCAGGCACCACCAGACTGGTGCCATCACTATAGTTCACGGTGATCTCCGCATCCGTGGGATTATAGGCAATATGTGTCTTCAAACCTCCTTTATCATAGACACGAGCCGTAGGATAGTCGGCTGTCACATTCCAGACGATATCTCCGTAGGTACGGTGTGAGTGGGTGACGAAATAGGTGATACCATTGGTCAAACTGGTCGTCATCGTACCCCATCCTTTCGTCCAACCCTCATCGAAGATAGCGGCAGCATCATCTGGGTCACTCCATTGGCGGTAACTCAGTACCACATTGCCCCAGTCAGAGTCACGCAGGTCAGCGTCCCCGATACCACCAGTGCCATCCCAACCTTTATGCTCCTTGATAGCCATCAGTCGCTGGTAGTCCCATGCGGCAAATGCTTTATCCTCGCCTAAGTAATCGAGGGCAGGAGAGATAGGCATCCACTGTATACCCTGCATGAAGACAGGGTCGCCACCGAACCACGTCCACCATCCTATACCATGACTGGTGAGGTTAGAACTCCATGGTTGGGTATAGTCCACTTCATTATTTTTTGTATGCTTGAATTTCGTATAGTCGATGTTATAGTCGGGATCATTGGTCGTATGGAAGTCAGCGCCAACTGTCTCCCCATGACGGTCAAACCAGTATTCGGCAGTGGCACGGCTCTCACTGACCCAGCCAAAGATACCAGCGTCACGGAGTTCGTTGTCACCCAGGGCGACACCCAACAGGTACATACCACCCCATCCTTGCATCGACTCGGATGTTGACTCCTGTCCATTACCTGCACCGTCACCCATACCACCAGCATAGCAATGACCAGCCCATGGGTCCATCATACGCAGGAAACAAGCCCAGTCGTCCCGTTTGTAATTGTTATAGTCACGAGCCACCAGTTTAATCATCTCCCCATAGTTCTGTTTGAAGTCATCGTCCACCAGTGCCAGCATCGCGGCAGCAAGGGTGTAGTACCCATAATGGAAATGGTGGTCGTTATAGGTATCACTGTCGTAACTGGTGTTATAACCAATCAGTCCATGGAATCGCTGATCGTAGGCAAAGAAGAAGTTATCCTCTCCCGGCGTATAGGTCAGCCAGTTGACGAGTGCCTCTTTCAGACGGTCGTGACATAGTTTGAAGAGTTCCTCCTCACCCATCTCACGGGCAAACGACATATAGAGTGCCATCTGTGTCAGTCCCTTACCACCCCAGTAGGTGTCATCGCCGAAGGTACCCTTCTGGGCATACTCCTCCAACATCTTCTTCATCTTGGCGGCATCATAGGCATGGTCACCTGTCAGGTCGTTAGGAACTCCATACCAAGGCAGTATACCCGAGAACTTATAACTGATGCTCAGGTCATTACCTGCGGCAAGTTTCAGTTTGCCACGTGGGGTGGCATAACTGTTACCTAAGAAAGTATGACTGAATGTAGCGTATGGACTACGCCAGTGGTGAGGGATGAATCCCTGTAACACATCACTGGTTGCCGAACCTGTACGCAGGTCTGTCGCTGTCACCTGCCAATGGGTGGTCAGCGTACCACTTGCCTGGGCATAGTCCCACGACACCTTGGTATCTGTCGGCTTGCTATAGGCATAGGTACCGTAGGTCGTCAGGTCACTGGTTTGTTGTAAGAGTGCCACCACCACAAATTGCTTGGCACCACCAAAGGTGACAGTTGCCTTTCCACCGTCTATCGTCACCGTACTACCTTCAGGCAGGTAGACACCATAGAGGTCTTGCGTGGATGCATTGCTGATGCGCACCACGAACTGGGTGTGACTGCCAGAGGTGAGCGTTACGCCTGTTCCGTCGATGACATCAACGGATACGGAACCAGTCAGTTGATTGTCGGCACCATCATTATCCGTCTTGACGGCAGTAATGACAGGACTGACATTCTGCATCTCTATCCATGTAAAGGGTACACCATGCGCCAGAGTGGTCTGCATCTGCTGTGTACCACTCTGCTCTGAGAAGGTCACCGTCCAGTCGCTCCACTGCTCCGCCATCGGTGTCGTAGCATAGAAGTTCTCGCCACCACTGATGGTTAGTTTCGACTGCGCTTTCATCTCCGTGCCGTTATCCACCCAGTATTTCGGATAGTGGATATCCACACCATATTTCATACCCTGCACATACTGCGGATACGACCACAGATGTCCTGTCACCTCCTTGCCAGACCGTCCACGGTCAGCATTGATCAGGTCTGTCCACCAGTCGTTGGTCGGAATAGGCTGTCCAGCCTGCTCACGGATATACAACTGGCGATATTGCATATACTGACTCTGGTCACCCCCATGCTCCGCTGTCTTCGACTTCGACAGGGGAGAGTAAGCCGCATAACTGCCCTTTCCCACTGTCACCAATGATTGCGCATAAGTCATAGAAGGTGCTATGAGCAGTGCCACTAAGATTGTTAATAGATAGTTCCTCATTTACTATTTCTGTTTCTTGTTATTATTAATCTAAAAAGGCTGTGCCCGCCTATTGGCACGACACAGCCTCCCAACTAAGTTATAATCATTGAATATTACGGAAGCAACATCTTCATCAGGTCGTCGTTACTGGATGTACCGAACAGATTCTCAAAATCCTGAAGTTCATGAACACCTGCGTCTCCACTAAACGGATCGTCAATGATACTACCCAATGCACTGCCTGCAAGCAAAGTGCCTTGTGTCTCTAACTCCACCACATCAAAAGTGGGTGTCATATATCTCTTTTTCATATTTTATCTCCTATTATTTAATAATCACTTTCTTGCCATTCACGATATAGATACCCTTGGTAGGATTCTTCACACGACGACCACTGAGATCATATATCACGGTATTCTCAACATCAATAGTACCGTCAGCCCTGATAGTACCAATATTCGTAGTCTCGCCATTGAATACGATGGTCAACTCATGAGAAAGAGATGATGCTGGAGCAACACCAGTCAGATAAGCACGGCAAGAACCGATATTAGCACTGGCAGCCTTTTTGAAGGTAGCAGATGTAGTACCAGTCTCCAATACATATACATCGCTCATCTCCTGCTTCTTGTAGTTTGCCTTAAAGGTAGCCCCGTCCTTTTCTGTGGCCTTCTCATTGGCAACCACAATATTGAAATCATTATTGGACTCAACCTCGATGGTGACATCAGCACCTCCAACCTTCACAAGGTAAGGCTCACCTGCTGCCATAGCACCGTTAATCTCATTGAAAGTTACTGTCCCATCAGCGTACGCAGACAGTTGATAAGCCGTAGCACCTTCTGGAACTGTAGTTCCCACAGGGACAACCACTGTATTATAGGTGTTTGCCTTCAAGGTACGGGTGTACTTCCAACCAGCGGCATTACCACTGATGAAGAAGCCTGTCCACAAACCGTTCTTGGGATTATCGACAAATTGCAGTTGCTCAACAGGGAAGTAGTATCCTTCTGACTTCACGACACGGTTACCAGTGACTGCGGTCTGTGTGGTGGTGGCAACATTACCTTCTACCGCTCCTTCAACAACTACTACCGCATTAGGATTACCTGTAATTGCCAACGAGGTAGCGGTGATTGTAGCACTGCTCAGGTCGATCATGGCATCGGTCAAAGCCTCCACCTCGCTCTTGTTCTCATTGGTAATAGTACCTTTCACTGTTACAATATCCTGTGCGTTTGGTACACTGATAACACATTCGTCAGATGTCATTTTCTTGAAATAGAAGTGATCAAGATAGAACTCTGTCTCATCAACCAGTTCGATTAATATATAATTTGTAGAATTAATCGTGTTTGCAACCTTTACATAGTTCCACTGGTTAGGAACAAGACCCGTCACACTGATGGCTTGAGCGTAAAGATTATCACCAAATATTTTGCACGATGTAGCGGTCTTAGGATATAGGGCTACATATACATAACTGTAGGCATCCGACAATGCAACAGCGTCCTTTGTACGGTTGTTGAAACCAGTACCGTTGACATGTACCACCTTATGACCGTCGGCAATCTCTACCTCCTCAACTTTGGTATAAAGAGGATTGGGAGCACCACCTCCTACACCCCAACCAGAGTTATTATCAACGAGACCCTTATCATATTTAGCACTATAAACTGCCAGCACATCGGCAGCATCAAGCGTAGGTTCTGTCGGATTAGTATCGGGGATGAACAAGTCCGCGGTGGTGAAGTTCACATCCATACCTGTTGCAGATGTGTTACCAGCCTTATCGACAGCCTTCACGGTCAATGTGTACGCTGTCTTTTTAGTCAGACCCGTAACCTTTACGGTAGCATCCTCACCAGGAGCACCAGTGCTGCTGGCAACTTCCTCTTCACCATTGAACACCTTATAGGTCAGTGAGCGAGTCTCGTTGTCCGTAGCACTAACTGTCAACGTAACTTCTGTGGCATCAATAGAAGTAGCCTCTGCCTTGGTCATCACAGGAGCCTCAGTGTCCTCTGTCGCTTCTTCGGTAACGAGGTACACATTACCAATGATGAAAGAATTGCCCTCACCATTTGCGAAACCATCAGTAACCCCTTTGGCTGTTTTGTTTGCAATACTACCTACATATTTAATCTGATAGAGTTCCTTCATAGATACACCGTCCTCGTCAATGATTTTGTCAATGGCGATGTCAAGTGAGTTCCAGGCTCCAGCGGTCAGAGTGAACTCCGTACCCTTCTCCACCTCATTAACACTTGTTTCAGAATTCCAACAAATAGGAATAATGGTCAGTTTGCCTGCTGTTAGACCATAGACATCAAGGTGCAATTTGGTAGCACCAGAGGCATCCATCTTTTCAAATTGCGAACCATAATAGGTGAAATCTGACATCATGAAGGCACCTTTGCTGTTGACCGTGATACCTTCACCCTTGGTGGCAGCACCCCAGTCTGCCCAACCATATCCTGTAGCACTCTCCTCACCAGTGTAGATTTTGGTAATGTCACCTGTCGTAGTCAGCGCTGGGATGTCTGAGGGAGCAGCAATGACAGTGATGTCAACAGTTGCTGTCACTGTACCGACAGCAGCGGTGATAGTGGTAGTTCCTGCTGCAAGGGCAGTGAACACACCGTCTACAACTGTTCCGACAGAAGGAGCAGAACTTGTCCATGTCACCGCACCTGGCTCCATGGTATTGCCTATCTGATCCTCAGCGGTCACAGCAAGGTTGGTGGTCTTGCCTACCAACAGCGTCTTATTATCCGCAGTGACATTCAGAGTTGTCAGCACAGCCTCGTATTTGTCATAGGCTACGAAAGTATGCATCTTCACACCCCAACCGTAGTTTGTAGCAGTAGTGGGTACAAATACAATATAGCGACCGCTATTGTCAACGGTGACTGTCGCATTCTTTGTTTTTTCCTGTACATCGGTGAAGGTGGCAATAAGTGTCTCACCTGTCAGTGTTCCATTCGCGGCTGGTTCTGTATCGGTCACATAGATATTGGCACCACAGTCAGCACCTTCCCATGTAGAGGCAATACTACCGATGCTCTTGCTTGCGCCCAAGTCGATGTAGAAGCCCTGAATGGCTGTTCCATCAGTGCTTGGCTCTGGAAGCAGGAATACATTTGTAGTATTTCCTTCTGTTGTCAACAACTGCAGGTTCTCTGATGAAATACCATCATTAAGTCCTCCTAACGGCACGACCTGCTTACCTGTAGTCAAGTTTTCTTGCGCAAACATCGAGAGCGATGTCAGCAAGACACTTAAAAGTAATAAAGTTTTTCTCATACGTTTTTGTTTTTTGTTATTGTTATATAATTAGAGATTTAACATCGTTCCTATTCGCACCGTTAGGTTTTTCGTTTGCAAAGATATTAATTATAATAAGGTGAAAAACGGAGCATGGTTAAAGAAGTGGATAGAAACGACGGCTACTAAATCGTAACTGACACGAACCAAAAGACTTACGTTTCCGCTCAACCTACAAAAGAGTGGATAGAATATAGAGGTGTAAATTGGACATTTATCGCTATTTACACCTCTACTAACCTACAAAAAAATGAAAATCCCGCTATCGTGCTACCCATGTGCCTCAAATGCCGATGTACAAAGGGCGCAGACTGGTAGTGGGGTTTTTCATTTTTATACAATACCACTTACCACTTCAACTGTAGCAAGCAAAGGCTTGCGCATAGTTGAGTCAACTATTTAATAGGTACTACATTATTTTGAGAACGCCAAACAAAAAGTACACAAAAGGAATGGTTCCGTTTGTGTACTTTTAAAAGGCTGTGCCTGCCCTACTGGCGAGACACAGCCTCCAACTATAGCCTAATCTAATTTTATTAATTAACTAACTTATGAGTGCTAATTCATTAGTCTACATAGTCATCATCAATTACTCCACCAAGATTGCCGTTTACACTGTCTGGATCACTGCCTGCCAGCAAAGTCATGGTTTTAACCTCAAACACTTCAAGAGCTGGCTTTATATACTGCTTTTTCATATTCTTCATCATAAATCTATTATTTCTTAACAATGACTTTTTTACCATTCAGGATATAAATACCCTTTGTTGGATTCAGTACACGCTGACCATTCAGATTATAGTATACATCATCCTGGTTCAGGATATCCTCAATCTTCCTAATTGATGTTGTTCCATCAAGATCGTCGAAGATGGCACGAGCACCTACAGAAACAAGACCAGTGAAGTATGCACGGAATGCACCAATCTTTGCACCAGTACCAATAGTCTTGAATTCAGGACTAGCAGCTGTGCTATTTTGCAAGCCCCACTCACTACCTGTTCCTGCTTTTGCAATAAGATTTCCTTTGAAAAGAGCAGAAGTAGCAAACACTATTTCTCCAGTGTTCCCACTATTCTCTCCAATATTGAGGTCACCAAAACCTTGAGCACTTATCGTGGCTTCTCCTGTTGTGTGAACAATGAACGGAGTTCCCCCTCCAACACTAACTGTCTTATTAAACTTCACATCTGAAATCGTTGAATTTGCAGCATCGAGTGTATAAATCGTTCCATTAGTAACAGTAACATTGGTAGTCGTTGTGGGGAAATATGCAGAAACATATTTGTTGGCTGCTACTGTACGTGTAATGGTATAACCATGTGAACCATAATTAGTATTAATAGAACCATTCCAAGGCTGATACTCATTGTTGTCTGTAATCTCGATAGGTGTGAGCGTGAAGTAGTAGCCTGTGTAAGCAACTACATTCTTTGTATTAGCAACAGTAATTTTTGGGGTTATAGTTCCTGGATCTGAACTGGTTCCTGTATAAGTGCAATCAACAACAATAATCTGATTAGGATTAGCAGAGGTAATTGGAGATGTTGCTGTCCAAGAAGTAACACCTGTTAAATCAAGTTTTGCAGCTGTGGAAGCACTGATAGTACTTATATCAGACTCTGTTACTTTTCCTGTAACTGTTGTTACTCCATCAACAGTAACAACGACAGCAGGATCTGCTGGCTCCTCTTTAGAATAATATACATTAGAGAAAACCAAAATGCCATCTTTTGGATCAGAATCCTTATATTGGAATGTTAAATAAGAAACACTTGCAGAATTAGTAACTATGGATGTCGGCACTTCCAATTGATTCCAGCCAGCGACAACTTCTAAATTCTTTGTTGCGTTACCACCCTCATATAGCACAATTAAAGAATGTGCTTGGGCAGACCAGACATCTACAACAACTTTCTTGTATGTTGTATAATCGGTCTGCGTATTAGGAATCTGCATGCCACCAAGGTTCTCGCCCAAACGACACGTTTTTGTGCCTATGATTAGATCTCTCTGAGTACTACCCCAGCCCCATACTTGATTACTCCATTCACCTGTCGTACCATCATAGACAACACTAACATCATCGCCTGTTGGAGCAGCAGGAGCAGCACCAACAAAATACAACTGTCTTGTTATTGTGTTTACGCCATCTGTAGCTTTCAAAGTATAAGTACCTGCACCAGAAGCAGCGCCAAATACAATATTCTTACCAGTAATAACGGCTCCAACAGGAGCTGCACCCTCCCATGAAAGAGTGACCTCATCCAAAAAATCTTCACCAAATTGATCTTTTATTTCTGCATCGATATTATATCCATTTAGTGCACTGAAGACATAGTTTGGTAACGTGAAACTACCTAATGTCTGAGCAGCAGCAACAGTAAACTCTTTTGTTTCTGAACTAATCGAATTCGAATTGGCAGACACTCCAATCGTGGTAGTGCCTTCTGCTAATGCATTAAATGTTTCATCTGTTATTGTTCCAATAGTAGGACTCGTATTTGACCAAGTGAGTTCACCTGCAGGGATTTCTTCATCGTCTGATGTCTTACCTATGACAGACAAGGCTATTGTTTTGCCAGCAAAGGCTGAAACCTTGTCCTTATAAGTACTAAGTATTAAACTATTCAGTTCTTTTCCTGTATAGTCAATATTATAAACTTCAAATTCAAAGAAACTATATCCCCATGTTCCTTGCTTTACTCCTTGAAAACGTACATATTGAGCAGTTGCAGGCGTATTAAAAACAACAGTAATATATTCGTTATCTCCAGCATTCTTTCCCCAAACATGTTTTTTTGTAGTCCAAATTACCCCATCATCAGATACTTGAATGTCAAAAGCTAACTCTGGAGCATTGCCTAAATTCATTGCGTTTTCACAAAGAATTTTCACTGTGTTAAAAGTCTGAGCACTTTCCCAAGCAACCTGATACCATTCTGTGTTGGTTCCACCATTTGATCCCCAACGCGTCCCATTGTTCCCGTCAATAGATAAATTTGCATTTTCACTATTAAACGAGGCCGAAGCCGTTCCCGTCAATGCCAAATTATCCGGCTCTTGCCCCCAAGCTCCGCTTACGGAAGCGACGAAGGCACATAAAAGTAAAAGTAATTTTTTCATACGTCTTTTGTTTTTTGTTATTGTTAATGATTATACGATTCAACTGTGAATGCCATAGTGGCGATTTCGTTTGCAAAGGTATATATTATAATAAGGTGGAAAACGGAGCATAGTTAAAGAAGTGGGTAAGAATAGCCACTCACAAAACGCAAAGTATTAACTATTAGTCACTTACAAAAAACAGTCCACTTCCGAAAAAGTGGACTGAATATAGAGGTGTAAACTTAACAATTATCGCTGATTTCTCAAAAACAGGCAATGAAATATAAGGCTAGTTCATCCTATCACCAGAGAAAATCTCAAACCTAAGGCTTTGGCGATAAGCATGAAAGTAGAGAGTTGCATATCGGTTTTCCCTTGCTCCAACGAAGAGATATATTCACGCTTTTTACCAATGAGTTCACCCAGTTCTTGCTGCGTCAGTTTCTGTCGCTTTCGTTCATCACGCAACAACTCGGCATAATACCAAGCCTCTGCCTTTGCCTGAAATTCTTTGCGTAACGGTGACCCGACTGGACCGTATTTTTCTGTAAGACGGTCATCAATCTGTGGCATCTTTGCCCATTTCTCTTCACTAATCTTTATCATAAACTATCCTCCCATTCTTTTAAAAGTTGTTCGGCTTTTTTTATTTCCGCTGCATATTGTTTTGAACTCTTTTCAATAAATGAATTAAGCATTACCATTCGGTGGCATTCCATAAAATTATCTGCGTCAATTGCGAAAAGCACAGTACGGTATTCGTTATTGCTCACAGAAACACGCATTTCATAGAATTCGGTTTTCTCTAACCGCTTGACAAATTTTCTATTGACAACATACTTTGTCAGCATGATTTCGAATACATAATCGTATTTGTCTTTGATTTTCTGAGGCAAACTCTGATAGTATTCGTCAAACTCTTTAGTATATGTCGCTTGTCTAATTCTTTCGTCCATGGGGCAAAAGTAATACATTTCTTCCGAATATCCAAACTTTTGGGAAGAAAAAACAGCACAGACGGAGTTAATCGCTACTTTACATTATCACTACTTTCTGGCCATTCACGATATAGATGCCTTTGTTAGGATGGGCGATGCGACGACCTTGCAGGTTGTAATATGCACCATCGGCTGTTACATCTCCCTTCTTACCTCTTACATCACGGATACCTGAGGTGGTATCGAAACGGAGACTGTTGAGGAGGATCGATGACTCACCCATATTATATAATAACAAGGTGTGCTGTCCTGCCGTCAGGGTAATGGTGGTCTTCACATCCTGCCATGCTCCATTCGTAGAGGGTAAGGTGGTGTCGAGTTTCTTGTTTGCGGCACCCAAGGCATTGCGGTAGATGCGGAAGTCGTTAGCCTGTGATGATTTCATGTGCAGGGTCAGGGTGTACTCACCATCAGAAGGGAGGTTGACCTGATAGGCTGTCCATGAACCAGAACGCCATTCCACTTGCAAGGGGATGTCACTACCCGACTCCGTATTAGGACGAACACGAGGAACCTGCTCGTCCATACTTGCCTCGATATAGTCCTTGGCAAGGATGGTCTCACCTGTGGTATAGTATTTCTCCTTGTCGAACGACGACATATAGACATATACCTTACCAAGGTCAGACAACTCACTGCTTGCCGTATTGGTCTGGAAGATACTCATATAAGGATGTGAGTTGGCTCCCCCCGTGGGATTCGCCATAAACCACGCATAGCCAGCCACCATATCACTCTGCTCCAATTTCTGGAGTTTCTGCACCATCTGGTCGATCTGGAAGTCACGGGTGATACCAGCCTGATAGGGATAGTCATTATTACTCCATGAGCAGAACTCCGTGAGGAACATCTTAGGATAATGTCCATGTGCCGTCTTATAATCGTCCATGAACTTCACCAGGTTCGGATACTTCGCACGATTGGCAGTCGTCATGAGGTCGTCATCCTCTTTGTCAGTATAGAAATACTCATTAACCAACCAGTTGACTGCTGAGTAATAGTTCATATAGGAATGGAAACACAGGTAGTCAACTTTCGCATCAGGAACCAAGCGGAAGAACTCATCATACCATGCGAAAGGCTCCCAGATCTTGCCACCTACCTTGTCACCTGTGAAGTTAAGGGCAGGAGCCACAATCTCCAGTCCAAAGTCAGCAGCGACCTGTTCCACCTTCGACCAAGCGTTGGCTGCCTGCTGGGGAGTCATCGCCGCTCCACCAGCACTATATTGCAGATTAGGTTCGTTATAGGCAAGTAAGTATCTCACCTCCCCAGGATGTGCCGTCAGATACTGACGTAACTTTGTCTCGTCAAAATCCCCGTTCCAGCACATCGGAGCGAAGGCGAGAGAAGTACCCAGCGTAGAGGGAGACCCTGTAGGAGCCACCCCCCAGTTGTAAAGCCATGCGACACCGGGTGCCATCTTAGCGATGGGGGCATCAGTGAGTGGCTGGTTCTTCTCATCCCAGCAAACACCCCGCTTGGCACTGCGTTGCTGTGCCAAGACGGGGACGTTTACTAACATCAATACTACTATTAAAAACCTAAAAACGTGTCTCATTACCTAATGACTACTTTCTTACCATTAATGACATAGATACCACGAGGCAGCGACACCATCCGTGCCTTCACATCGGAAAGGCGAGCCACACGGTGACCCTGCAGGTCGTAGACAGCGTCAGCATAAGGTGCGGCAACTTCTACCGTCTCCTTACTGATTGACTGGATACCATCCGTATCCTCCGCTTTCTTCTCACGCCAGAAGAATACGTTGTCCATCTGGAGTTCATCACCCGTATGTCCACCACTCATGAACCATACCAGATTACCCTTCCATGCTGCCTGTCCACCATTGTTCTGTGGATAGAGGTTGGGGAATGATTTCTTGATATAACTGTAAGGGATATCGAAAGAATACCACTCACCATCACGCTTGTAGTTACCAACAACTGGGGTATTCTGGTCGAAGGTTGTTGAACCGATGGTGAAGCGAGACTCAGCGAAACCTACAAGATGATTGCAGTCGTCAGTACCACGCATGGCGAAATGCAGATACCAGTCGCCATCCTCCAGAACAGTCAGGTCAGCACCATCGTCACCATCCGCAACGAAGCCGCCACCAGACCAGCCCTTGCCACCAACAACCCAGTCGATCCAGCCCTGTCCCTCGATACCGAGGGAGTTGACTGCGTTACCACTCTTGTCACCACTAACATAGGTATCACCTTCCCAGTTGTAAAGTGTATAGTAACCAGCAAGGATATTCTCATCCTTAGTATTACCCTCTGTCTGCATCGAGATCGTTGCCTCAGAGACATTGAAGTTGATGAACTCCTTGTTCTCCATACTGAAATAACTCTCTCCTTCGGCATCAAGACTCTTGGTGGTGAACTCGCCCAGTTCGTTAACCTCAGGCTTCGTACCGTCTTTCTTGTTCCAGAAGAAGATATTATCGAAAGAGAACCAACTACCAGTATATTGCGTATCCATGGTGTAGAAGCAAAGCAAGTTCTCACCCACTTTCACCTTTCCATTAGCATTCTTGCTCCATAACTTACCATATTTCTTCAACTCAGCGACAGGGATGTCAAAAGCATACCACTCTCCGTCACGGGGGAAGTCGGCAAAGATAGGATGGGTGCTATAGGCACCAAAAGTGAGGATGGCGTCATTATCCTCGGCACCAATACGGACACGAACAGGAATATGTCCTACTGCCGCGTCAGAGCGCAGTGCGATATGCAGATAGTATGAGTCGTCAATCATAGAGAGGTCTTTCTCCGTAGCGGAGGCAATACCCATACCATTCCAGTTGCTAACAGTGGTAGATGCCCAGGCAGAGATACCACCAGTGAAGACACCTGAAGAGTTAGCGACATCGTCAACATGGTCGCCCACCATCGTACCATCCCATGTGTAATAGTTATTGCTCTGGGTATAGTCTGTCTCAGCCTTGACAAGGTCGGTCTCCTGATAGGTTCCGTCGCTGGTCACGCCTTTCCATACATCCTCGGAGAGTTGGATGGGAATCATCGTACCCACCTGTGCTAAGTCGAAAGCCCATGAGCCTTCCTCAGTGACACTCTTATAACCATACTTGCCGATGTCTGCCTTGGTATCTGCGTAAGTAGGAATCTCCTTGGTCTTACTCTTGTAGAAGAAGATATTGTCGAACGACAACTCGGCATCTGTCTTACCACCACTGATGAAGGCGAGGATATTGTCATCGAAGGTGGCGGCATTACCCTTGAACAAAGGATCTGCGAACTGCTTGAGCACCTTCACGGGGATATCGAAGTAATACCACTTGCCATCACGTTTGAAGTCACCGATGCTGGCAAATTTGCCGTCGCTGTTACCAACGATGAAGTTGGCATTGCTGACAGTGATCTGATGAGAGGTATGCATCTCCGGATCGTCACCCTTCATAGCGAAGTGCAACCAATAAGTATCGTCAATCTGCGAGAGGTCTTCATTCTTGATATTAAAGCCAAGACCAGACCAGCCCGCACTTGCCACCGTAAACATATTATAGCCCTCGTCCCAACCGAAGGAGTTGGTCTTGCCGTCACGAGCGACAGGAACGTAGGTATTATCCCAGATATATAGATTACGGTTGTCATTGTTGACATTCAGGTCCTTCACCGTGGCACCAGCGGAATAAAGATGTCCTGTGACACCGTCACTGGTAGAGATCAGCACAGCATCCGACACATCGTCGAAGTCGAAAGTCGTCTCCCCGTTCTCGTCAAGAGCCTCGGTAGCAAAACCGCTCAACTCGGTAATATTGTCGTCCTGATGGGGCTTCTCTGGTTCCTCAGGGATATTGGTCTGCTTATCACCATTCTCATCAGTATAGAGATACTGTGCGTCCGTATCGTCCTCTTTCTGATAGACACGAACCCAGTCCACATACATCTTAGCCTCATCACCAGCATTGGGCAATGCTGTGATTCCTGCTGGGTCGTAGATATTGGTAAACGTACCACCCACAGCGAGGTTGAAGAGGAAATAGAAAGGTTTCTGGAAGTAATGCCCTGGTGAAAGGGCATCGTCATTATAGGTCACACTCTGCGAATAATAGCGTGCCGAACGTTTCTTCGGAGTTGAATATGCTTCCAAGTCATAATACATATAAAGGTATTCCCCATCCCACTCGATGGTGAAGATGTGATAATCTCCTTCCACGGCACCAATACTCTCAAACTTTTCCTGAGAAAACTCACTGCTATACTGCTGGTGATGCTCGTTAGTAGCATCGGGACCCCAGTGTGTTGTTCCTGAGAAGTAACGATCCTGCAAACCAGCATACTTACCACCTGGAAGGGCATTGAAATGACCCATCTCCACAATATCGATCTCACCACAACGGGGCCATCCGTACTTGTTGATGTCATTACCCATCATCCAGTAGGCGGGCCACAGACCATTGGCGGTCTTAGGGAACTTGATCCTTGCCTGCATGATACCATGCTTGAAGGCAGCCTTCTGGTTGGAGTTGATACGACCAGAGGTAAAACTCTTGCCCTGATAACTCTCACGCTTTGCCGTCAACACCAAGTTACCGTCAGCAACACTGACGTTCTCCTTACGGTAATACTGCAACTCCTGGTTACCACCACCAGAACCAGTCACCTCAATAGTCCATGCTTTCTCATCAAGAGCCGTTCCATTGAACTCATCACTCCATACGAGTTTATAACCGTCAGGAGCACCCTCTATTGCCTGGGCAGAGGCGACAGTCGGAAGGACTGCCACCAATAATGCACCTAATATAATCTTAGATAGTTTCATAACACCTTCATTATTTCACGATTATTTTCTTCACACCATTAGCAGTCTTTACGATGTTCACACCAGAGCGATAGTCGTTGATGCGACGACCAGTCAGATCATAGATCTCCTGAACCTTGTTGTCGGATGCCACGGTCTGCTGAATACCAGTTGTTGACTTCTTATAGAGGAACACGTGATCGATTGCCATAGCAGAACCTATTTTGCTAATATTTACTTTCTTCATACCCGTGTCTGGATCTACAGAGCCATAAGTATAGGTACAAATAGTAGCACCATCGAAACCACAGGTAAAAATGTCTGCATTATTTGTTGATGCACCAAAGGGCTTCGAGAAATTATAGGTAAAACCGAAATTGCCATCGGGATCCACGAGATCCTTAACAGGAATATCCAGATAATACCATGTATTAGTTTTAGAAGCCATTCCAACACCAACATAAGTACCAGCCTCCGCTCCTACTGCTTTGTTCACTTCTATTGGGAAACCATTAAATTCCTCTTTGCTTACTTGACGACCTAAAAGAAAACGGTAATTAGCCGTCGCATTAGGGTCACCAATGTTCATAAAGCCGATATGAAGTATGTGGTCATCTGTAATAGCCGACAAGTCATAGTCTTGACTTTTTGCCGTAAACTGTCCTGATCCCCAATCCCATAGTGGTGTCATATTCAGTTTCTCACTTCCTCCCCATGAGTTATTTACGGTATTAGGACAATCATAAAGTGTAAATTGAGTTTTTTCCCAATCACAAACCCAGTAATAGAACTGATTCTTCACCATTGCGGGGTCGAGGTTCTGGTTAGACAGAATGTTACTACCCATTGCCGTTATCTGAGCCTCAGGAGCATAGATAACCACGTAGTCCTTGCCCTTCGAGAAGTCAAAGCCTCCTGCTGGAGCCTCGGTAATGTACTGTGCACTTGCTGGCATGGACATCATCATCAAAGCACCTGCCAACATCGAAAAAAAGTAATTCTTCTTCATAATCTTTAAGTTGTAGTAATTAATGTTTTGTTTTTAACTTTCGACGGCAAAGGTATATAATAATATAAGGTGGGAAAAGGGTGTATAACTCAAAATGTGGATGATTATAAGAGCAAGAAATCAGTAACTGTCTGTTAGTTAGATAGATAAAAAAGAACGTCCACCTTGGGAAAAGTGGACGTTATATAGAGGTGTAAATAAAACAATTATCCCGATAAATGGGGTGTTTATCGGGATAATTTATGCTATAAAACAGATTTCCGCTTACTTCTCTTCGGTATCGATCACCTTCCATACCAGAGCGGCAAGTGCGCCACCTACGAATGGACCAACGATGAATACCCAGAGTTGAGCCAGTGCCTTACCACCCTCGAAGAGTGCAGGACCGATAGAACGGGCTGGGTTCACGGATGTACCTGTGTAGTTGATACCTACCAAGTGGATCAGGATCAGAGCGAGACCGATAGCAAGACCTGCGAAGTTATTAGTAGCACCGTTAGTCTTAGCAGTAGCACCCAATACAACGAGCACGAAGATGAAGGTGAGTACAATCT
>Ga0247608_10000949_pt1 | contig 42970 bp, 29 predicted proteins | sample 176DNAGHGlowgp2_FD_193490 | JGI IMG/M metagenome (GOLD analysis project Ga0247608, IMG submission 193490) | Sheep rumen microbial communities from Palmerston North, Manawatu-Wanganui, New Zealand - 1766 DNA GHGlow gp2 | ecosystem: Host-associated > Mammals > Digestive system > Stomach > Rumen ...
GCTGTCTTCTTAAACATCGTCTTGCTGTTTGATTGATGATGTAAAGGTACAAAAAATATTCCAGAAATCGGCATGAATCAGAGATTTATTTACAATTATAAATGCCTTACTTTTTAAAGTGGACTCATAACTTAAGTTTCGCATGTATCATCACGCAGAGGCGCAGAGTGCGCAGAGACGAATCTCATGACCCATTATAAGGTCTGCGCAGAGGAGCAGCTAAAGCTGCGAGACCGCGGAGGCCTCTGCGCTCTCGCAGCTTTAGCTGCTCCTCTGCGTAGCGCAAATGTATCAAAGAAGTATCATAAAACTCTGCGCTCTCTGCGCCTCTGCGTGGAATATCCTAACATCCGAAACTTGAATAATAAATAATAAGGTACGCGCGCGAGGGGAATGAAAGCAGGAAAGCCTCGGATTTAACATTCATCCAGATTTAGTTAACGAAATCGCAACTAAGACCCGTCGGGCAGACCGCCTGAGAATCGCGCAGAAATCATCGACCAACCTTTCGTCCGCAAATAGCGCCTCTATTTTTCACTTTTCACCTTTCATTTTTCACTCTATTGCCTTTCACTTTTCACTTTTCACCTTTCACTTATCACTTGTCCGCCGACGCAGCGTCGGCAGTCGGCGGACGCAGCGTCGGCAGACGGCGGACAAACCTTTCGGCAGACGGCGCTCTGCCGGCCGGCAGACGGCGGACTGACGACGCTCCGTCGGCGGACAACCGACAGGGTAAACGGCACTTTGCCGACGCGCCGTCGGCGGACTGCCGACGCTCAGACGGCGGACAAAAATGAAATAAATGGGAATCCGTTACTTGAAAATGCTTTTCGCAAAGCGGAAAAAAGGGATTTTTAGTCAGAAAACTCAACTTTCGGGATTTTTTTCGAAGACAACTCGGGACAACGAAGGACAACTTGGGACAACCTTCATTTTTGAGAAAAATGTTGTCCTTTGTTGTCCTTCGTTGTCCAATGTTGTCTTCTAAAATATTGCCTCTCCAAAAATTTTATCCCAATTTCTTTCAGTTTTCAGGCTTCGCCTGATCGGGCGGGCATGGAAACCCGCCCCTACGGCAATCGGCATTTCAATTTTCTGGATTTCCTACCAAATTTTTTCGTGTTTTTTCGTGTTTTTCGCTGTCCCAAAAATCTATTTCCCTCAAAATTCTCCCACAAATTCATGGCTCCCAACTGTTAAAATCCTTGTTTTGTTAACAGTTCGACAGCTGTCATACCACAATTGTTGTCCCGTGTTGGTTTGGGTTGTCTTTCCTCAAAAAACGCTGTGTCTTGAAAAAATAGACAAGGTATCATCACATGCGAAAATTGAATCATGTTATTTTCCATATCGCATCATTCGCTGGCATAGAAAAAGGGCGGGCCTTATGGCTCGCCCTGCCTTGCGTATGGTCAGTCCCCATTGTAGGTGCCGAGGAACAGATAGAGGCCTGTGGTCTTTTCCTTAATGATATAGAGGAAGGGATGGTCGGCCAAGATTTCGAGATCTACCTCTTGTATCCAATCTGGACTCATGGTGCTTCTGCCCGACTCATCGACACCAAAGCGCGTGCTCTGTTTCACAGCCGACACATACGCTCCCGAGGCGATGCCGTCGAGCCCGGAGGTGGATGTCGAGAAGGGTTGCGTGATGTTGAACGACTTCAGCGCACGGGTCAGGTCGAGGGTACACTGTGTCTGGAAACGGGGAAGGCGTAGATGGACCAAGTTCCTTGATGACAGTCGGGCTTCCAAAGACTGGATTCTATCCAGGCCCACCATCTGAAGCATGTCGCGCAGATACAGGTCGGAAGGCACGATGAGCAACATGCTGAACTTCCCGTCGCCGTATGGCAGTTCGCACATCTGGAAAAGTTGACTTTCACCGTGCGGCAGGGTGCCTCCATGGTGCTCCATCATCTGCATCTGCGTCTGGGTTTCGCTTTCCCGATAGAAGGTATGAGTGCTTGTATATCCAGAGTAGAACGAATAGGTCCACGTGGCATCAAGGCTCAGGGCATTCAGCACATAGAGGTATGCCGAGGGGTCGAGCGCGTCGGCCATGGAGGAAATCTTCCCCTGAGTCTTCTCGCTGCACCAGGCATTGATGCTTCCCACCGACGAGGGGTCGGAGAAGTCGAGCGTGGCTGCAGTGGCCCCGTAGTTTTCTCTGAGCGTGCCTACCCAGTCGGGGTTCAAGCGATGTTCCTGATGGCAGAAGACGCCGTTGGCTACGTCGAACTTCATTTCGGGGTCAATCGAGGAAAGTTGCTGAAGCAGTTTGACGCAGAGGTTGCGGATGCCCGTCGCGTCAGACTTGGGGAAGCCCAGTGCAGTGATGATTTGCCCGAGCGTAGATTCGTCGGCTCCTTCGCCCATCATGCCCAGTGCACAGACGAGGCTCAGCGGCGAGATGAGCAGGCTCTGGTCCTCCCCCTCACGATTCTGGTAAAGTTCCTGCAGAACGTGATAGGAAAAGAGGTTGAGTTTGTTCACCCGATACAGCTGCGACATCGTGAGCCGAAAACTGTTGTCCAGTTCTGGCTCCGGCTCCGGCTTCGGTGGGTCGGGAGTGTCGGGAACATCTGGGGTTACGAGAGTTTCGGCGTCATCACCGCCACACGAAAACAGCATCGGTCCTGCTGTGATGGCAAGGAAGAACGAAAGAATAATCGTCTTTTTCATGATTGACGTGTCATTTGGGTTATTGACTTTCGGAAGATGTTTTTTATACCATGAATGAGTTCTAATTTCAACGTATCGCGAATACGGACCTGAGGGATTGAGCTTGGCGTATCCGATGGATGGAAACCTTGTTTTTCATCCGCTGGAACTGTCTTTTGACCGATTCGGGAGCAATCCCGAAGTGTACGGACATCTGCCGCCACGGCTCACTTCACCTCTTTACACGCTGCACGCGAACCGCACGGACAGATAAGGCTGCAGATCTTGGTGCTTCATAGATATAATATGGAAGATAATGACCTTGATTTACAAATAAATATAATGCCTTTGCCATGGAGTTGAATGCACCTGGAAAAGAATCATTCTCTTTTCCGTAAATAGATTTAGACCAATAATAGCCACATCCGTTATCATACTTGTCATCACCTTTACCATAGCTACTATCATCCCCTAAATACCCTGAAAAAGGAAGAAACATATAATTTGCATTTTTCGTGCTACGTACCATGTAGCCTGGTACATCATCATAATATGCACAACCCCAGCTACACTCTTCGAGTAATTCTTCAATTTGTGCAAAGGTTGGCATCGTCCAGTTGGGTCCCCAATTCGCTCTTGCTGCATCGTCCTCTGGCAACAGTTCTGTCAAACTGTCTGTTGAATACTTTCCAGACTTATCATCATATTTTTGGATCTTGAAGGGGTAGATTTCGCTCCAGGCAAAATAATCGCCGATTTCATAGGGTGCTGATGCCCCTACATTCATTGTGGCCCACAGGGTACCGGAAGGCAGGCCCAAGTCCACACAGTCGTGGATGTCCGGGGGAATTTCCTTGTCAGCCTCCGTCCTGAACCACAGCAGTCTGCCCAGATATCGCTGATCATGCGTCTGTACATAGGTGCGGTAGAAATACAACTTCTCCGGAGTGAGCCGGTAGAAACGTACCGCAAAGTTATTGTCCTGCATCTCCATGTGCGGCTTACGCTCTGCATCCTTGAACTCATCATTCGTGGCCAGCTCTATACCAAATTCCACATCCTCGATGCTGAGTCCCAACGATGAAAGGTTTACTTGTCCACTCAGGTCTGCATAGTCCTTCCCCTTCCTAACGACGAGTCCCGTGACAGCGACGGCTTTCGGCTCCTCCGGCTCCGAGGGGGTCGGCGTCGCCTCTTCCAGCGCGTCGCTGCCACAGGACAGCAGCACATACAAAAGGCAGGACAGCAGGACGGCCGGTGCCGTTCCTTTTCCGTATGATTCTATTCCTTTCATTTTCTTCATCTGATTAGGTGTTTTTACGCCGCAAAAATAATGCACCGTGTACAATTAACCAAATTTAGGGGGGTGACATTTTCAGTTTTCCTGCGAAAAAACCTTGTTTTTCATCCGCTGGAACTGTCTTTTGACCGATTCGGGTGCTATCCCGAAGTGCACGGACATCTGCCGCCACGGCTCACTTCACCTCTTTACACGCTGCACGCGAACCGCACGGACACAATAACCCATACCTCTTCCCCCTCCATCGGTGTAAACTGGAGGATTATAAGATTGTGGATATAAATACAATGCTATTGCAATGCTGTAGTAAGAACCATAGTAACTATTCACCTCTTTTCCGTAAACGGATTTAGACCAATAATAACCACATCCTTGACCATGCTTCTCATCACCCTTACCATACCTACTATCATCCTCTAAATACCCTGAAAAAGGAAGAAACATATAATTTGCATTTTTCGTGCTACGTACCATGTAGCCTGGTACATCATCATAATATGCACAACCCCAGCTACACTCTTCGAGTAATTCTTCAATTTGTGCAAAGGTTGGCATCGTCCAGTTGGGTCCCCAATTCGCTCTTGCTGCATCGTCCTCTGGCAACAGTTCTGTCAAACTGTCTGTTGAATACTTTCCAGACTTATCATCATATTTTTGGATCTTGAAGGGGTAGATTTCGCTCCAGGCAAAATAATCGCCGATTTCATAGGGTGCTGATGCCCCTACATTCATTGTGGCCCACAGGGTACCGGAAGGCAGGCCCAAGTCCACACAGTCGTGGATGTCCGGGGGAATTTCCTTGTCAGCCTCCGTCCTGAACCACAGCAGTCTGCCCAGATATCGCTGATCATGCGTCTGTACATAGGTGCGGTAGAAATACAACTTCTCCGGAGTGAGCCGGTAGAAACGTACCGCAAAGTTATTGTCCTGCATCTCCATGTGCGGCTTACGCTCTGCATCCTTGAACTCATCATTCGTGGCCAGCTCTATACCAAATTCCACATCCTCGATGCTGAGTCCCAGCGATGAAAGGTTTACTTGTCCACTCAGGTCTGCATAGTCCTTCCCCTTCCTAACGACGAGTCCCGTGACAGCGACGGCTTTCGTCTCCTCCGGCTTCGAGGGGGTCGGCGTCGCCTCTTCCAGCGCGTCGCTGCCACAGGACAGCAGGAAGACACATAAGAGAAGAGTTGTCAGAAAAGTATTACTTTTGAGCATCACTCTTTGCTTTTTCGTTAAAACGTCTTGTTCTTCAGTTTATTGCCTTTTATCTTTTACATATTTCCGTCCGTCGCGGATGAACACACCGTGCTGGGGTTCGTGGTCGAGGCGGCGGCCTTGGAGGTCATAGAGTTTACCCGATGACGTTCCCTGGTTTATTTCATTTTCAATCGTACTTGTAGAATGAGTATCTTTATGGGTAAACTTTTGATGATGCGATAATGTACTGCCTCGTGCCCCTTCTATACCAAAAGCTTCAACGGCGGATATCTTTCTAACGTAAGGAACATAATTGGGTTTGTCAACACAGACATATATCGTATCACCATCGTCGTCGCTCCATGTGTGCTCGGCATGATTCCCATTATAAGAAACCAAATTGTACGTGTTGTTTAAGATGGGAGAAAAGAATGTTATCTTTGTATCACTCATTCCAGTATTGACAGTGATTCTGCCGTCGTCGTTGCCAGTCTGGATGCTGACTGTTGTAAAAGAACTTGGATTACTCGTATATATTCTCATTGAGGGATCTCCGAACAAATGATATACATCACGGATGTAATTGCAGTATTCTGGGGAGTTTTCACGGTAAGTACCGAATGTAGGCTGATGGGTATTGATATCGTAGAATTTCATGTATTGTACCCAGTCCTTGCTTGCAGCAAGAATATCACCTAATTCTGTTACAGACGACCCCATCGGATGAAGATTGTTGATTCCGGGCGAAGGCCATATGGCATTGACAAAACCCTCTGCCAAGTATTCAGAAAAACCACTGAATGTCTTGTCGGATGGTGCAATGACAGCTACTGCACCGGCATTTTGACGATTAAGGAAAGACTCAGCCAAACACATTCCAGACTCTGTGTATCTACCTGAATTATGGCTCATGCTAAGGATGACAGGATATTTATTATTATTGTGGAGGTCAGACATATATGCCTCTGAATAAAGTACCACGTCGGATTGAAATGCTATCTCTCTGTTCTGCCATGTTGTTTTTGTTCCATTCCCTAAATAGGTCATCAGGAACGTGCCGGCGTTAATACTATCGTTAATGTCATTGTAATCTCCTGTCCACAGCTGAGAATCCTGCAAAGAAGCCGGAAAGGCCGTTCCGTCGTCAAATACATCACAGTTATAATAACCAATGGAAGGAGAATACCCCATGGAGAGGGCAGTATGGACATATATTTTCCTTGCTTTAAGATTGGGAATCTTCGTCTTCAGATAATTACATATGTTTTCAGATGCACGGATTGTTCTGCCTCTTTCATACCCATGGCACCATTCATAGGGACCATGGGCATCAAACGCTGCACAACTGGTAAAAGTCTTGTAGAAAGAATTGTCCGTCGTCGGAGATTGCTCATAGGCTTTAATCTTTTTAAAAATGTTTTGAACAACTGCATTATCATGTACATTGATTCTTCCGCAACGAATCGAAGGTGCTTGACTGGTATCGCCTCTGCATTCGTAATAGTAGTCCGATTTGAAAGTGCAATCATCGCCGTAATAATAGTAAAAGGTCCTTTGTTCATCTTCGTACTTATGGGAACTTAAATGATAAGAACAAGCATGTCCTGGAATAAAATCTGAATTTCCGACAAAGAGAATATACTTCACGTTACTCCCATCTGCTTCATAGGCATTGATTGCATTTAGAATTTGCGATTCAGTCCAATTATTAGTATTATCATGAGTTAACACATAAGTCCTGAAACCTTTCTTCCGTTTCCAATCTGCAAAATCAAAACAGGCATTCTGATAATCTGTAGAAGTGAAAATGAGATATACAGGATTGTTTTCAAGTGTTGAACTCTGTGCTTTCGCACCTATAGCCATCATGCACATCAGGCATGAGAGAATGATTGACTTTTTCATGATTGAATTGTTTTTATGGATAAAAATATAATGTCCGTTATTCTATTTCAAACTCACCTTCAAAGAGCTGTCCGTTGATTACAATCACCAACCGATAAGTTCCTGTTACAATTTCACCGACTGCTGCCGTAGAGGTCGAGAAGAAAGTTTCCTCATAGACTATATTTCCTTCCTCAGTCTGTACTGAAATGGTCATGTCTGTCGAATAAGGATACCAAACATAAACGTATCCTTCCTCAACAAATGCTTCTGGCATCAAGATAGGGGCATGCTGTGAGGGGCCTGTTGAGGGGTTGGGAAGTGGATTGGGAACTACAGGAATACGAATTTGTGCCAACACGTTCACCGAGAATAGGATTGACAGAGAAATAAGAGCTAGTTTTTTCATTTTGTTATTTTGTTTTAATTAGAAATACAGCGCAAAATAACAACATATCCGTCTTTAGCCCAAAAAACTTAGTTCACAAATATTTCACAAATCACAATCGTTTGTAAATGAGTCGGTTTATAAAGAAAAAATATAACTATCCCAGCTTCCGGCTTCGCCGTTTTTTCCGAAAACCTTATAGAAAAGACGCTTTCTGATCATGGAAACAGAAGATTTACCACGTCCAATCAACGTGGATATCTCAGACGGAGTGAAATTCATTTTTATCAGAAAGCACACTCGACGGTCGATTTCATTCAGTAAATGCAACTCGTCCAATTTTTCTGAAAATCCTTCATAGACCTTATCTATTGCCTGCACCACTTCTGTCCATACATGGTCGGGGATGATTCGTTCCTCTTTCAGGTATGATAGGATCATCTTGTATGCTGCGGTCTGAGCCATCTGCATACTTTTGCCATCTTGCTCGGCAACTGTCAATGACGCCAATTGATTCTGCCCCTGAAGTTTGGCTATTTGAGCCTGAAGTTGCTGGCGGATTTGCTCTTTCTGTGCTTCGGAACCACTTAATTGTTCTTGTAATTCGCGGATTTTCCGGTTGTTGTCTTCGATAAATTTTTGGCTTGATTTATATTGTTCCGCTTGCCAATTCTTCAAACGCGTTATCTGGAGTTGTGCATTCAACTGCCTTGCCCGATGATGTCTGAAAAGGGCACAAATAATGGCTGACAGGAGAAGAAGGAGCGACGAGAGAACAATCATCCACTTTTCTTTTTTCTCATTCTCCATACTGAGCCTGTTGTTCTCCCTTTCCCTCAACTGGTAATTGTACAGTTCATGCGCCTTCATCATTGCCTCCTGCTGCTGAAGCCGGTTCACCGAATCAGCGTAATATATAAAACTGTTGAAATTGCCGACTGCATCCATCATCCTCCCTTGCATGATGGCTATTTCACCAAGTCCCTTACTGGCATTCTCCTTTGCCCAGGCATTGCCCTGCTCAAGTACTTTTTGATAATAGACCGCTGCTGAATCGAGTCTGTAATGGCGATGGTACAACTCACCTTGAAGATAATAGATTACTCCTTGATTGACCGAGTCAGTTTTACCTACCCACTTCAGCAATTCTGAATTCAGCGAAAGGGCTTTTTCATATTCTCCTTCAAATTTGAAGAAGTTCACCTTCATCAAGAGTATATTTATCAGTGAAGTGGTATCCCCTAACGCCAAAGCCGTCTGCTCAGCCTTGTCATAATATATGCTCGCACTGTCCTTTTCATTCAGAAAATAGAAAGATTGCCCGATGTCGCGGTAGTCGAATACCAAACCAACACTATCTTTTAACAGTAAGTCATCTCTGAGCGACTGCTTGTGACACTTCAGTGACTGAGAATAAAGACTTTGAAAAAAGAAAAGTTGCCCCATCTGGGCATTACACAGACAATGAAGTTTCCTCAGTTTTCTACTATTGGTCCTATCAGGGATACAAGTGAGGGCTTTATTGAAATAATCCATCGCCTGCAAGGCATCTCCCATTTCTGTATAGACCCTGCCAGTATAATAGTAGGCTTCGGGAGTAAGGTTCAAATCCCTGTGCTGCTCATAGTATTGCACTACTGGCAATATGATTGAATCCGTTTGATGATGGACAAAAGTCTTATCGAATGCTTTGACATACAAAAGCCCGAAGCGCATACGTAAATGCTCCGGCTGACCGTCCATCGTGTCTTTCAAAGCTTCCAACACTGCCATCACGCTGTCGGGATGCTCTGCCACCAGCAAGTCCAGCGTGTCGAGCTGTGCCTCGACACGTGTCCGCTGCCCACAGCCGGCAAGGAGGGTGAGCAACAGGAATAGCGGTATGACGGCAAGGATGTGCTTCATGTGCGCAAAGGTACAATGAAACTGGCGGAAATGCAAATTTAATTGTATTTTTCCGAGCGGGAGCACGTTCTGCTTACCAACACTGTCGGAGAAAGAAGTTACTCACGTTCGGGTCATCGTTCGGCTTGCCGACGCTTTGCTTGCAAAGAATAAAAATGTGAAAAAATCTTTTTCCATTTTGTATTCCGCTCACTTAATCGTAACTTTGCACATTCATCAACTGTTTGTATCATGAAACGAATACTCTCACTGCTGACGCTCCTGACGCTCCTGGCTTGCCCTGCGAGTGTGATGGGGCAGAATAAAAACTATTGGAGAACCTCGACCGAGGAGGTGACCTACCCGAAGGCTGACAAACCTCTCAAACGTAAAAAATTTAAGTTCACCCATTCGTTCGAACGGAACGAAGAAGGGGAATGGGCGTACATCGTCGTCGAGGGATGGATTGACAAGAAAACGATTGCCTTTACTTGTCGCAACGAGCTGGTGGAGGCGAAGGCGGAAAAGCCGGACGGCGAGGGTTGGATCAATGAAACGGATATCAACTTCGACGGTGTGCCCGACCTGATGATCTACATCGGCCTGCGGGCCTACGGACATGTAGCTTCGTTCTACGACGCATGGGTGTGGAACGTGGAGCAGGCTCGTTTCGACCACGTCGAAATCTTCAGCAGCATCGGCGAACCGATGATCGACGAGGAGAACCACTGCATCACGAGTACGGGGCGAGACGGCCCTGACGACCTCGTCACCCAGACTTTCGAATGGGTGGACGGAGAACTGGTGCTCACCAAGGAGGTGAGGGAGAAAATTGAGAATTAAAAATTAAAAATTGAGAATTAAAAATTAAAAATTAAAAATTAAAATATGAAGAAAACGCTGTTGATAACGATTGCGATGTGGTGTCTGGGCAGTTGCATGGTCGGCTGGGCACAGACAGACGACGCTGTGACGAACGCTGTCCACGAACCGATGCGCTATGGCTACCTTTCGTACAACGATGCCTTGCACAACATGGCCGGATATGCACAGGCTGAGAAGCAGGTGATGGAGCTGCACGAGGCCTACGAGAACGAACTCAAGCGCAGCGAGGAGCAGTTTTCGAAAGCCTATGCAGAGTATGTGGAGGGCCAGCAGACTTTTCCCGAGAATATCTTGCTCAAGCGTCAGAAGGAACTCCAAAGCCTGATGGAGCAGTCGATGCGATTCAAGCAGGAGGCCCGCCAACTGCTCGCCGAAAACGAGCAGAAGGTGATGCAACCGCTGCGCGACCGTCTCGACCAGGCCATCTATCGCGTGGGGATGGACCGCGGACTGGCTTTCGTGCTCAACACCGACAACAACGCCTATCCTTTCCTCAATCCCAACGTCGGCATCGACGTGACGGCCGACGTCCTGAAACTGCTGAAATGATGGGAAAGATCGGTCTCTTCGACTCTGGCTATGGCGGCCTGACCATCCTCGAAGGCATACGCCACGAACTGCCCGAGTACGACTTTGTCTATCTTGGCGACAACGCACGTGCGCCCTACGGCACACGCTCGTTCGACGTCGTCTATGAATTCACGCTGCAGGCAGTGAAGAAGCTCTTCGAGATGGACTGCCCGCTCATCATCCTCGCCTGCAACACAGCCTCGGCCAAGGCGCTGCGCACCATTCAGCAGACTTTTATCGCCCACGAAATGCCGCAGAACCGCGTGCTGGGCGTCATACGGCCTACGGTCGAGGTGGTCGGACAACTTTCGCAGAACCGACACATCGGTGTGCTGGCCACGGAAGGCACAGTGCGCAGCGAGAGCTACGACCTGGAAATCCGTAAACTCTATCCCGACGCCACGGTGACAGGGCTTGCCTGCCCGATGTGGGTGAGTCTGGTCGAAAACGGAGAGTACAACCGCCCTGGCGCCGACTTCTTCGTGCGCGACAGCATCGACCGTCTGCTTGCGCTCGACCCCGACATCGACACCATCGTCCTGGGCTGCACCCACTTCCCGCTCCTGATACACAAAATCAAGAAGTACGTGCCCAGCCACATCCGGATCGTGCCGCAGGGAAAGTTCGTCGGCACGTCGCTGGCAGACTACCTGCGTCGCCATCCCGAAATGGACGCACGCCTCACGCGCGGTGCCAGCTGCCAGTTCTTCACCACAGAGTCCCCCACACGCTTCCGCGAACAAGCTTCCCTGTTCCTCGACCAAGATCACATCGACGTGCAGCGCATCCAACTATGATTGATTCAACTTTCTGAAGTAGTTTTTTATACCATGAATAGAATGAATAACATAAATTGTGGTCAGCGAAGCGATGAGGGCAACCATAAATGGTGAACGTTTTCGTTAAGCCAAATGAACAAAGTCAAACTTGTTTGAGCTTTGTCATGGCGAGAAAACGTCTGATGTTAATCGAAGCCTTACGGCTTTATTGCCTGCCGTAGATGTATAGATGCGGAGCATCCAACATTCATGGTTGCTACCATTCATGGTTGAAGACATGAATTCTGAGCATCCAAATTCCGAGCATCCATTAAGGAACTTTGATTCACGTTATTCATGCTATTCATGGTATAAAGTATAACATCCGAAAGTTGAATGATTGATTAATAAGACTCAATTTAATAAGATTCAATGATGAGTGACGGAAATTTCAACCGGCAACTGCTGCCGAAGACAGAGCTGAGCAGCGGCCTGCGCGCAGGCAAAGCCCAGATGCGTGTGCGGGCCGAACAAGCCTTCACAAAGATACTGAGCGAGGAATTTCACACTTTGCCCGACGCCGAACAGCAACGGCTGCGCGACCGCTTCATGCAACTGCTGCGCGAATGATAATGGCAACATGTAGCATCCCACCACACTTATCCTTATCCTTATCCTTATCCTCATCCTCTCCCTGCCGTCCGGCATCAACGTCCGCCCTGCCTATGCCTTAAACTAATCTAACGCCTCAAATGCTGCTATGTTATTTTGAAAAAAATGTTCATTCATAGCAGACGAACATATATCTTTCCATGGGTGTTAAGCCTAAAATAAGAGTTAATTAACTGATTTCAAACTGATTGACTCTTATTTTTTCTATGAGTTTTTCCATGGGTTCGGAGAACAAGCTGCAGAAAAATGTCGTAACTTTGCCACCGAGAAAACTATGTAACACCATGAGATACTTCCTGCATCTGATTCTTCTGCTATTGATTTTGGCATCAGCCAGCTGTGGCAAGCAATCGCAGACGACAACAGCCAAGGCTCTCCTGACCGAGGCTGAAGTAGCACTGGCGAGCGACAGTGTCAGGCAAGGCGAAAACCTTCTGAGACAGTGTATTGACGCTGCTGCCCGTGAATCTGACTGGCATACACAGTATCTTGCCTTACAGCGGCTGGCGGCTTCTGTCTCATGGGGTAACAGCGACGAAGCCTTACAACTCATCCTTCGTGCCATCGAAGTTTATCGTCAACACCCTGACGACGAGCGCAACCATATCTTGCTGCTCGACTATGCCGGAACCTACGCTTCGCAGAAGGCATACAACGACGATCTCGACTTCGACGAGGCCTTGCACTACGCCTCGCAGGCTCATGCCCTGGCATTGGAGAAGGGTGAACGCGACCTGGTGTGCTCGACGCTGATGAGTCTGGCCAACATCAGCTGGGCTCAGGAAGACTTCAGTTCCGCCCTGCGATATGCACAACAGGCTGACAGTGCGTCGGTGCCGGAGCTGCACGAAGGGGTGCTGCAAGTGCTGGGTCGTTGCTACATGAGTTGCGACTCGCTGGCCCAGGCAGAGTTCGTCTATCGGCAGATGAAGCCCGGAGATGACCTTCACGAGGCTTACATCGTCAGTAGCAGCCTGGCCAAGATTGCGCTTCGGAACATGGATGTAGCGTCGGCCGAGTTGGCGGTCGATTCTGCCTTTGAACAAGCCGAGGAACTCTACTTCCATGCTCTCGGACAGAAGGACAGCTATTATCAGCACGTGTTGAAGCAGGAGCAGGAGAATGAGCGAATGCGACTCATCATCATCTGTATTGTGGCTGGTCTCGTCTTTTTGGCAGCTTTGCTGTGCCTCCTTTTCTACCGGCTGCATCTCGTCCGTCAGCGGCGCAAATACGAAACCGAACGCCACGAACACCGACTGCACTTGCGTGAGAAGGAGAACCAACTCCTTCAGCAACAGGCTGCGGCACAGGCCGAGCAACTGCGCCAGTCGTCAGAGGTGATTGCTTTTCTGCAGAAACACATCCTGCAACGCTCGGAGGTAGTGCGCAAGTTGTATGAGCAGGATTCCAGCCGCCGCGTCACCCTCTCCCTTCAAGAATGGCGCGAACTGGAGCGTACGCTCAATGCCATCGATGGCAACCGTTTCGCCCTGCTTCGTCAGCGTTATCCGGAGATGAAGGACGATGACGTACAACTTTGCATCCTCACACGCCTGGGCTTGACGAATCGCGCAATCGGAAATGTATTCTGTATCACCCTTTCTGCCGTTCAGCACCGTAAACAACGCGTGAAGAAAGAAGTGTTCGGTGTGAGCGACCCCGATATCACCCTTGAACAGGTGATTGCTCAACAGTCAATAACTACGGCGACAACTTTATAAAAATGTATAACTTTAAATCTAATTGACTTATGAAAAAACTATTTTTCTCATTGGCTTATTTGCTCTCACTGGCAACAGCACAGGCCTATCCAATCATTGGAAAGATTATTGCATGTGATTCTGAAGGCTATTTTTTCCATATCACGTACTACTATTCCCCCATGAATCCAAAAACTAAAGTCTTCGGTGGAAAAGAATACGACATCGTTCAGTCTAATGCCGTATATGTCATTCGAACAGACCATTTTGGAATAACGGATTATTTTGTCAACCATACGCGTGACTATGTTCTTGGATCGGACTTGTACATTCGTAAGGAGAAAAGCGGGAAGACGTTCCGCTACAATACGGATTCTGGTATGGAGGAAGTGCTGATTGATCCAACATTGAATGTTGGCGATGTCTTTACGCGACCAGATGGAAAGACTCTAATGGTGACGGATGTGTCGGAAGATGATAACGGCATTCGAACCCTGCAACTGCAAGGTACTGATTCGGATGTAAAGGACACATGGCGTTCGGATATCGGATCGATTCACTCTGCCTTCATCCCGCAAGATGTATTTCCTGACTTCACAATGGAATATGTTGCTTATGATTTAGAGCATGGATATGTAGCCAATTTAGATACTAAGATTGCGAAAACACTCATCTATGATTACAAGCCCAGCGATGAACTTCGTGAAAATTGGTCTATGTATTTCATGGATGAATGTGAAGGAATCATGGAATACTCGATGTCAGATGGAATGTTGCATGTGAAAGGTTTCTACAGTGGTTCTCAGGATTCACCCAACTATGCAGAATGTCTGATTAAAGATCAATGTCTTTACATGAATTTCAGTATGTTGTCGAATAATGCAACTTACAGTAAAAACTTCGCCGACATCGACCTTTATTTTGGTCCGTTCGAACCAGGGGTTTATTCTGTCTATACTAATTATGCCGAACCGCTAATGACAACTATTGCCTATAAGCCTAATCAGCCTGAATACCGTCTCCTTGTCGAAAAGGGAAAAACCTGGAAGGTGGGCTGGTTCCCATCGGATGCAGCTGAAAATGAGGCACGGCAAATCCATATTTATACCTTGGAAGGCGATACCTTGGTGGGTGGTCAGCAATGTGTGAAGATGATGCACGAAACACAGTGTTCTCCGGATTATCCACTCGAAGACGGTTCACTCAGCCGGAAAGAGTATGCCGGAGCCTTGTACGAGAAAGACAGGGAAGTCTTTTACGCTCTTCCACGTACAGACAGTTTTGTTAAACTCTACGCCTTTATCCCCTTTCAGGAATATAATGAACAATATAGCATCATCTATAAGAAAAACATTCTGGTGGAAAGTTCCCTAAAGAAATACATTGCCACCGATGCCTATAAAGGCAATGTCATCCGTTTCAGGACATCCAGGAGAAACAGTATGAATGAATACATGCTGGAAGGTATCGGTACAGAGATGGGACCCCTCAGCGGTGCGGATGCAGAACTGTTGAGGCAAGCCGGGTACAGACTGATGCAATGCAACGTCTATGACGAAATACTCTACGACGACCCGACACTCACGGATGGAGTCAACCAAGAGGAGGAACTGGCAAAACGACGCATAGACTTCACACACGTCACCAAACCCGTTCTGAAAGCCCCGCGCCGTGCAGCCGACGGTCAGGAAGAATCGGTCAGTGGTGGCTATACGCCCAGCGAACTCACCATCGATACGGAAATGCTTAGCGATACCTATCAGGTTGTCATCAAGGAGAAAGGCATCACCCCCATCTATACGACAACCATCTGCGGTTCACAGACTCTTTCTCTCAGCATCGACATCAACCGCTGGATAGCCCCTTTCTACACCATCTCACTTGAAGGAAGCACCGACCATTTCATGGCTACTTTCTCGCCCGAAGACTATGTCACCGCCATCAACGAGATATTCCCCGGCACTGATTCCGATGCCACGTCCAGCAACGTCCCCTCCACTAAGAAAGGTATCTATGACCTCCAAGGCCGCCGTCTCGACCACGAACCCCAGCACGGTGTGTTCATTCGCGACGGAAGGAAGGTGGTGAAGTAGAGCTTTCTAACTTCTTGCTCCTTTTTTAAGTCTTGAGATGGGTCGTTTGTATCCCAAATAATTTTCTATGTTTAACTTAAAAAAAGATGTATTATGAAAAAGTTAGTACTTATCGTATCGCTCGTGGCTTCATTGCCGCAGTTGATAACTGCCCAGACAAAGGCAGACGAATGGCTTCCTATGCTGACGGAGGGTCGTACATGGCAAGGCATGGACCTGAAGATGCCTGGTGCTGGTGAATACTCCAATGTATTAGGTCGTACCTACAGTCTTGGTGCCCCTGTAGAATTTATGGTTGACGGAAAGGAAGAATACATGGGACAGAGCTATATGAGGTTGGTAGAAAAAGGAGGATTGCTAAATACTACCAACACAACCTTGCTCCGTCAGGATGGTGCACGGATCATTGCCGCTACAGGGGATGGTACCGAGTCTGTTATCTATGATTTCAGCCTGAACGAAGGAGACATCTTTGTTATAGATGAGGTAAGTGAAATGAACTTGCGTGTAGTCAAGGCTGCAGACATCATTATTGAAGGTACACAGCGTCGTTGCCTGTGGATGCAGACTTATTATGCCGACCCCGACGTTATTCCAGCCTATGATGTTGAGGATATCTGGGTTGAGGGCTTGGGTAGTATCGTCTATGGCCCAAGTAATGGCTACCTTGATTTATGGATAACGGGCGGTGGCTCTAGTGTGAATTTATGCGAGCAGGACAATCAGGTTTTGTTTTCCTCGGACGACAGCCAGAAGTTTACGGAGATTGAAACTGGCGTAGCAACCATTGGAATTCACAGAAATACCCTTTCCATTCTCTACGACCTCACCGGCCGCCGTCTCGACCACGAACCCCAGCACGGTGTGTTCATCCGCGACGGACGGAAGGTGGTGAAGTAGAGCTTTCGAACTTCTTGCTCCTTTTTTAAGTCTTGAGATGGGATGTTTGTATCCAAACTTGGATGCCGGAACACATATAGAACTTGGTGCCAAGGTAGTCATCAATCCTGGCCGAGTCAGCTTTTAACTCACTATTTGTTTAATCTTTAAAAAAAAGTAAAGTCATGAACACGAAAAAATGTTTTATGGTTATCCTGACCATATTGGCAGGAACCCTGTCATTCTCATGTTCCAACAACGGAGATGACCCCGTAATGCCGAAGACGGAAACAGATACGTCAACGGATACCCCAAGTGACAAGACTGAGAAGGAACTGGACAACAACCTCCGCCTGACACAGTCGCAACTCGACCGTGTGCAGGATGCCAATGCCTTTTCACTCTCTCTTCTGCAGAAGCTTGACGAATCGAACGAGGAGGCTGCAAGTCTGATTGTTTCGCCTCTGAGCCTCGTCTATGCATTGGGAATGACGAGTGAAGGTGCCAGCGGTGAGACGCTGAATGAAATTACAAAGACCCTGGGATTTGCCGAAGGCGACGTGAAAGGCATCCGCAGCCTTTGCTCCAAATTCATGTCCCGAATCCCTGGCGTTGATTCGAAGGTGAAACTTTCCGTGGCTAACGGAGTATTCTGCAACAAAGGACGCAACTTGGAAATCCCCTTCGTAAACCTGCTGAAAGAGAACTATGAGGCACAAGTGGCAACGCTTGATTTCTCGGATCCGGCGTCTGTGGGCAGCATCAATGCCTGGTGCAGCGATAAGACCGAAGGAAAAATCAAGGGTTTTATCGATAATCTCGATCCCTCAACCTTACTCTTTGTTGCCAACGCCCTTTACTTCAAGGCATCGTGGACCCAACCATTCTACTCCTACATGACGGCTCTACAGCCGTTCATGAGGGAAAAAGCACCGGCTGTAGATGTTCCTATGATGATGCATGAAAAGGTGAAGATACCCTATGCCTCATGCGAACTGTTTCAGATGTGCGAAATGCCATACGGAGATGGAAAGTTCAGTATGCAGTTTGTATTGCCACAAAGCGACTTAACCCTGCGCCAGCTACTTCGTATGCTTACATGGGATAAATTGTTGTACACAGCCCGCGACCTTTCGGATAAGTACAACACGACACTTATGCTACCACGATTCACCACCGAAGCCGACCTTAACCTCGTCGAAACACTGAAATCGTTGGGCATCAAACGAGCCTTTACCACATCTGCCGAACTGGACGGCATAGCTTCATCTACCTATATTTCAAGCATGAAGCAGAAAACGGTCATTAATGTGAACGAAGAAGGGACAGAGGCCGCATCCGTTTCGGGTACCAGTCACGGCAGCTACGGCATCGAAACACTCAATACGTTTATTGCCAACCATCCCTTCATGTATCTCATCAAGGAGAACTCCACAGGCGTCGTTCTCTTCATTGGCACGTACAACGGAGACTAAGCCTTGATTCAACACGCCAGTCGCATTGGTGAAATAATAATAGACGACAGGGTTGTTAACAGCAGTTGTTAATAACCCTGTCGATAAGTTGTTGAAAAGTTTTGAAAAAATGTTCTTGCATTTTTCAAAGCTTTTTTTATACCCCAACTTTTACGGAACGCCAAAATAAATCTATTAAAATCTTTCAATCAGTTATCCACAGGTTTTCGACAGGTTTTCGACAGCTCGTGCAGCCGTTATTTATCGACAGTAGCTGTTGTCAACAGGGTGTTGACAGATTCGGACAAGATAAAGTAAGTCAGTTGTTTAGGTCGTTGACAACTGTGGAGAACTCTGTTGATAAGTACCTTTCCCTAAACAATAACTTAAATAGCAAGAAAAAGAATAAAAAGTTTTCAGCACTTTCGACAGGACAACACCATTATCAAAAGTTTTTTAAGAAAAAAATAAAATATATTTTTATAAGCGAAGCGTTGAACGTGAAGTATGAAGTGTGAAGTGAAGACTGATGACATCGCTTCACACTTCATACCCAGCGAAGCGGTCGCTTCACGTTCAACGCTTCACGCTACAGTTTGCGTTGAGCGACCTCGAGCGCGACGTTGATGTCGGGACAGATGTTTTCGGCACCAATCAGTCGGTCGAAGCGATTGTGCTCAAGCACGTTGCGCACGCGGTCGTTCACGCCGCTGAGGATAACGGTGATGCCTGCACGTTGGCTCTGTTCGATGAGGTTCTGCAGGTTGTGCATGCCTGTGGAATCGACAAAGGGCACTTTGCGCATACGGATGATGCGCACCTTCGGTTTGTCTTTCATCCGTGCCATCATGTCTTCGAACTTTGATGCCACGCCGAAGAAGTACGGGCCGTTGATTTCATATACTTCGACACCCTGCGGAATGTTGAGATGCTCGAGGTTGAGCGGATTGATTTCGTTTTCTTCGTTCGGGTCGATTTCCTCGGTCAGCACACTCACCTGCGTCGTTTCGGCCATGCGTCGCATGCAGAGGAAGCATGCGAGGATGATGCCTACCTCGATGGCGATGGTGAGGTCGAAGATGACCGTGAGCAGGAAGGTGAGCCACAGGACGATGATGTCGCTCTTGGGGTTGCGCATGAGCTGGACAATGGTGCGCCAGCCGCTCATGTTGTAGCTGACCATCACCAGTACGCCGGCCAGACAAGCCATGGGGATGTAGGCTGCAAGCGGCATGAGGAAGAAGTAGATGAGCAGCAGGACGACGGCGTGTATGATGCCTGCCACGGGCGTTTTACCGCCGTTGTTGATGTTGGTCATCGTTCGGGCGATGGCGCCAGTGGCAGGTATGCCGCCGAAGATGGGCGAAAGGATGTTGGCGATGCCCTGTCCGATGAGTTCCTGGTTGCTGTTATGACGATGTCCGATCACACCATCGGCGACGGTGGCTGAGAGCAGGCTCTCGATGGCGCCGAGGATGGCAATCGTGATGGCGGGCGATATGAGACCTTTCATGCGCTCCCAGGTGAGTTCGGGTACGACGGCTTCGGGCACTGAAGGGTCAATCTTGAAGCGGTCGCCGATGGTATCGACATGGATGCCGAAATAGTTGGTCATGACGACACCGGCGATGGTCATCACGATGATGGCGATGAGCGAACCAGGGATTTTCTTCGACACCATCGGCATCAGGGCAATGATGGCGACGGACAGTACGCCGACGAGGGTCGTAGCGAGATCGACCGTAGAGAAGTTTTGGAAATAGACCACCCACTTCGAAATGAAGTCGGCTGGCACTTCGCCTGCGATTTGCAGTCCGAACAGGTCCTTGATCTGTGTGGTGAAGATGGTCAGTGCGATACCGCTGGTGAAGCCCACGACGATGGGGTACGGGATGTAGCGGATAATCGTTCCCAGACGTGTGATGCCCAGCAGGATGAGGAAGAGTCCGGCGAGCACGGTGGCGATGGCCAGTCCTTCGAGTCCGTATTGCTGGATAATGCCGTAGATGATGATGATGAATGCACCTGTGGGACCACCGATCTGCACGCGGCTGCCACCGAAGGCACTGATGGCAAATCCGGCTACAATGGCAGTGATGATGCCTTTCTCAGGCGACACGCCCGAGGCGATGCCGAAGGCGATGGCCAGCGGCAGGGCGACGATGCCCACGATGATGCCCGCCATGAGGTCGGCTGTGAACTTCTGACGGTTGTAGTGTTGCAGGCATTGTACGATTTTGGGTTGAAACTGTAAATACTTCATTGCTTTTTACCTTAAATAGTCGAACGCGTAGATGATGACTCGGGACAATTATTCTTCACACGTCAATCTTCTTATGTACCTGTGCCGGCACCCATGTCGTTCGCTGAAATAATACTTATTGATTTTTTACCTTATGTTGACTACTGATAGATGAGCACGGAGAGATGGTCGTCGGTGAAGAGGTCGGCAGCCACCTGCTGCAGCAACTCGGGCGTGAGCTTTTCGAGCTGGCGGTAGGTGTCTTCGACGCCTTCGATGCGATTGTAGTGGAGGTAGGATTTAGCCATGTCGAGGGCATAGTTTTCGAAGTTGTCGCACGCCACACCGATTTGTCCTCGAATTTGCCGCAGGGCTGCCTGGAAGCGCGTCTGGGTGAGCGGCTGCTGCACCAGTCGGTTCAGTTCTTTCCGCACCAGCCGGATGCAGCGTTCCACGTCCTTCGGGTCGCAGCCGAAATAGATGGAAAACGTGCTGGTGTCGGTGTAGTTGGTCAGCGCACTCTCGACGGTATAGACCAGCCCTTGGTGTTCGCGCAGGGCGACGTTGAGCAGGGAGTTCATGCCTGGTCCGCCAATCAGATTGTTCAAAAAATAGAGTGCGATGCGGCGCTTGTCGTCCGAGCTGTAGCCGCGGCAACCGATCATGACGTGTGCCTGGTGGGTGTGGAGCTTGCGGACGATTCTGAAGGGCTTGATCGGCTGGATGGGTTGGATGGGACGGCTGAAGGTCGTGACCGTGGCGTCTGCCTGCGGCAGGACCTTTTCCAGCTTTCGCTGAACGACCGCCTTCAGTTTCTGAAAATCGTAGCGTCCGAACACAAACAGCACCATCCGTTCGGGCTGATAGAGGCGACGGGTGAAGCGAAGGGCGTCGTCGGTGCGGAAAGAGCGCACACGTTCGGGCGTTCCGAGAATATCGTGGCCGAGCGGATGGCCCTCGAAGAGCAGGTTTTCGAAGTCGTCGAAGATGAGGTCCGAGGGCGTGTCCTTGTAGCTGTCAATTTCTTCGACGATCACTTCGGCCTCTTTCTCGATCTCGTGCTGAGGATAGGTGCTGTGAAAAGCCACGTCGAGGATGAGGTCGATGGCCCGTTCGAGGTGTTCGCGCATGAAGGCGGCGTAGATGAACGTCTCCTCCTTCGTCGTGTAAGCGTTGAGGTCGCCCCCGACAGCCTCCATGCGGTTGAGGATATGCCAAGCCCGACGGCGCTCCGTTCCCTTGAACAGCATGTGTTCGCAGAAGTGCGCCATGCCGTATTCCTCGGGCAGTTCGTCGCGTGTGCCTGCATTGATGGCCAGTCCGCAGTAGGCAACGTCGGTCGGACTGGCCATGTGGATGAGGCGCAAGCCTGAAGGGAAAGAATGAATCATGCTTCCAACATTCGTTTCAGCACCACTTGGGCCGAGATTTCGCGGTTGGCTGCTTCGGGGATGACGATGCTGGTGGGTGCTTCGATGACGTCGTCGCTGACAATCATGTTGCGGCGCACAGGCAGACAGTGCATGAAGTAGGCATTGTTGGTCAGGGACATGTGTGCGGCATCGACGGTCCACGACATATCCTTCGACAACACCTTGCCGTAGTCCTCGGGACGGGTGACGCCCGGGCAACTCCAGTTCTTCGCGTAGATGAAGTCAGCACCCTCGAATGCCTTCAGCTGGTCGTACTCCACGCGGGCATTGCCCACAAACTTCGGGTCGAGTTCGTAGCCCTCGGGATGGGTGACGACGAAATCGACGTCGGCAGCGCGCATCCATTCGGCAAACGAGTTGGGCACGGCCTGTGGCAGGGCTTTGGGATGCGGTGCCCAGGTGAGCACCACTTTCGGGCGGCGTGTCTGGATGGTTGAGCCGCTTTTCACCTTCCAATACTCGTCGATGGTGATGAGGTCGGCAAAGGCCTGCAGCGGATGCACCGTGGCACTTTCCATGAAGAAGACGGGGCGTCCGCTGTAGCGGATAAACTGGTTGAGAATTTTCTCCTCGTAGTCGTCCTTCCGGCTCTCAAACGTGGCGAACGAACGCACGCCGATGAGGTCGCAATACTGTGCCATGACGGGGATGGCTTCGAGCAGGTGTTCGCTCTTGTCGCCGTCCATGACGACACCGCGCTCCGTTTCGAGTTTCCACGCACCCTGATTGACATCGAGCACGATGACGTTCATGCCGAGGTTCATCGCTGCCTTCTGGGTGGAGAGGCGTGTGCGCAGGCTGTTGTTGAAGAAGATGAGCAGGGCGGTCTTGTTGCGGCCCAGGTGCTGATACTTGAATCGGTCGTGTTTGATTTCCTGTGCCTCGGCCAGCGCCGTGTGCAGGTCGCCGAGGTCTTCTACGTGTTGGAATACTTTCATCTTTATTTCTTCTTTTTCTTCTTTGCAAATTGTCCGTAGAAAGGTTGGTCTTCCACCTGGCCCTCAAAGAATTGCGCCCAGGCGGGGCGTCCCTTCACGGGTTTGGGAGCGTCGGGCAGTTCGTCGTACGCCTGGCGTTTCCGTTTTCCCTGTTTCTGTTCGATGCGGCGTTCGGCTCCGTAGGGCTTACGCTCCTTTTCGTACGCTTTTTTCTTCGGACGGTCGCCTTCGAAACTGCGCTTCGGGGATTTGCCTGCCGAGCCATTCTTTTCGGTGATTTCCACATTCACGGGACGTCCGTCGTACTCTTCGCGGTTGAGTGTGCGCAGCACGGCGTCGGCCTGTTCGCTGGGCACTTCGAAGAAGGAGTAGGTCTTCATCAGGTCGATGCGTCCCACGCGGAAATTCTGTCCGCGGCTCACGCGGTTGAGGAAGCCCATGAACGAGCGCGGCGTGAGGCGATCCATCTTTCCGATGTTGATGAACATACGGGTGTAGCCCGCCTCGGCTTCGCCCGAGAACTTGCTGCCGCTGCTCCGACGTTCGCCCCTCGACTTCTTCTGGAAGCCCTCCTCGTTGGACTTCTCGCGGCCGGTCGGCTGCACGATTTCGGGGGCGTTCTTGTAGTAGTTGAGGAATTTGTTGAACTCCATCGACACCATCTTCTTCACGATGTCCTCCTTCTCCATCAGCTCATACTTGCGATAGATGTCGGGCAGGAAGGGGGCAATCATCTGTTCGTCCACCTCCACTTTCTCGATGTCGTCGATGACTTTCATCAGTTGTTTCTGACAGATCTCCTGTGCCGACGGCAGTGTCTCGGCCACAAATTGCTTGCCGATTTGCTTCTCGATGGCCCGCACCTTGCCGCGCTCCTTCGTGTGGATGATGCAGATGCTCGTACCCGTCTTGCCGGCACGTCCGGTGCGGCCCGAGCGGTGTGTGTAGCTCTCGATGTCGTCGGGCAGTCCGTAGTTGATGACATGGGTGAGGTTATCTACGTCGAGTCCGCGTGCAGCCACGTCGGTGGCTACAAGCAGCTGCACCAAGTGGTTGCGGAACTTGCCCATGGTGAGGTCGCGCTGTGCCTGCGAGAGCTCGCCGTGCAGCGACTCGGCGTTGTAGCCGTCGCGGATGAGGCGGTCGGCTATTTCCTGCGTCTCCATGCGCGTGCGGCAGAAGATGATGGCATAGATCTCGGGATAGTAGTCGGCGATGCGCTTGAGGGCGTTATACTTGTCGCGAGCCTGCACCAGATAGTAGATGTGGTTCACATTCTCAGCCCCCTCGTTGCGGCTGCCCACCACGATTTCCTTGGCATCGTGCAGGTAGTTCTTCGAGATGCGCTCGATTTCCTTGCTCATCGTCGCCGAGAAAAGCAGCGTATTGCGTTCCTGCGGCACCTGTTCGAGAATCGTGTCGATGCTCTCCGAGAATCCCATCGAGAGCATCTCGTCGGCCTCGTCGAGCACCACATTCTCCACGTGGTCGAGCTTTGCCACGCCGCGGTTCATGAGATCGACCAGTCGGCCCGGCGTTGCGACAATCACCTGCACGCCCTTCTTGAGCTGACGGATCTGCGTCTCGATGTTCGCACCGCCATAGACTGCCAGCACGTGGAGGCCGTCGATATACTTTGCATACGACTTCAGGTCGTCGGCAATCTGCAGACACAGCTCACGCGTGGGCGAGAGCACCAGTGCCTGCGTGCGGATGCCTTCGTACTTTGTCTCCTCGATACCTTCGTTCAGACTGATCTTCTGCAGCAGCGGAAGTCCGTAGGCAGCGGTCTTGCCAGTGCCGGTTTGTGCCAGTGCAACGACGTCGTTGTTGTTGCCAAGCAGGTAGGGAATCACCTGTTCCTGCACGGGCATAGGCTCGACGTAGCCCAATTCCTCGATGGCACGTCGGATTTCTTCCGACACGCCAAGCTCTTCAAATGTCATCATAACAATCTTTTTATCGGCTGCAAAGTTAAGTAAAAAAAACGGCTTAACCGCTGAAAATCAATAAAAAGTGAACTTTCGGCACCAACTTTCCCCATTTTCGTACCCGCCGCAGCCCGTATTTGTCACCTTCGTTCCACACCTGCACCACCCCTGCTGAGCACCTGAAAGTCTGCTGAAACAAGGTGTAAACTCGCTCTATCCATAGAAAAAACTCAGCTGCTGCGCAGAGAAAACTCAAAATATCAATGGAATTTGTAAAAATATCAGTGGAATTTTCAAAAATATCAATGGAATTTCTGAAAATATCAATGATATTTTGAGTTTACTCTGCGCAGCGGCTGAGTATATTCTGCGCAGCGGCCGAATTTTTTCCGTACTCCGAATCAGTTTTGGGGACGGCGTAGCAACTGTCATGTGACGGCATTCTACACGTCAATCTGCGAAAATCTTGGCATCAATCTGCAGAACATAACTCACCTTTCGGAAGTTGTTTTTTATACCATGAATAGCATGAATCACATAAATAATGGTCTGCGAAGCGATATAGGCAACCATGAATGGTGAAGCCTTGCGGCTTTATTGTCTGCCAGAGAGGTATAGATGCGGAGCATCCACCATTTATGGTTGCCACCATTCATGGTTGAAGGCATGAATTCTAAGTATCCATGATTTAAGTTTCGGAAGTTTTATATCTATCACGCAGAGGCGCAGAGAGCGCAGAGATTTATGATACTGATTGGCCTTTTGCGCTGCGCAGAGACGCACCTGACGGTGCGAGAGCGCAGAGACCTCCGCGGCCTCGCAGCTTTAGCTGCGTCTCTGCGCATGATTAAATTGGCGATAGAAATAAGCTCTGCGCACTCTGCGCCTCTGCGTGGTAATGATAATGAGACATCCGAAAGTTGAGTCCATGAAAAAACTATGGTTTATTTTATTCATGCAATTCATGGTAAAAAAATTAGACATACACGGAATCCAACCCGCCAAACTTGGATGAACATGATTTTATGGGATTGACGACCCTCACCCTCAACTCCGCATAAGTCGTGCTTAATCTTCACTTTTATGTTAAAAATATTCGTTGTTTGAAAAAAAATGACGAACTTTGAAGCCCCTAACTCAATGCATTGATTTTTTGACAATGAGACAATTCCGTTCGCTCTGCTACCTGCTGAGCATCCTTTTTGTGGCGTTCGCCCCCTCCCAGACGAGGGCGCAGGAAACGCATGTGCGGCTGACCAACCTGCCCCATCTCTACATCGAAACCGAAAACAGGCAGGGCATCTGGAGCAAGGACAACTATGTGATGTCAACCCTGTGGCTGGTCGATGAGCAGGACGTGGTGACGCAATTCGACCAGACGGAGATTCGCGGACGCGGAAACTCGACCTGGAGTCTGGCCAAGAAGCCCTATAAGATCAAGTTTGCCGTCAAGCAAAAACTCCTGGGCAAGGGCTATGCCAAGGCGAAGAAGTGGACGCTGCTCGCCAATGCCGCCGACAAGACGCTCATGCGCAACGCCGTCACCCGCGAGATGGGGGAGTGGCTCGGCCTGAAAAACAACCCCGCAGCCAAGTTTATCGACCTCACACTCAACGGCACGTACCAGGGTACGTACCAGATCAGCGACCAGGTGGAGGTGAAGGCCCACCGTGTGAACATCGTCGAACAGCAGTACCCGCTGCCCGAAGGGGCTGACATCAGCGGCGGATACCTGCTCGAGGTGGACGGATTTGCCGACGGCAACACGTTCTGGACCTCGCGCGGCGGCGTTCCGGTGCGCATCCACCATCCCGACGAAGACGAGATTGTGGATGCGCAAAACCAGTATATCCGTCAGTATGTCAACGACTTCGAGACGGTGCTCTTCGGACAGGACTTTTCCGATGCCGAGAAGGGCTACCGGCGGTGGGTCGATCCGCAGTCGCTGGTCAACTGGCTGATTGCCGTCGAGGTGTCGGCCAACATCGACGGCTACTACAGCACGTATTTCTACAAAAACCGCCAGGACAGCCTGCTGTATTGGGGCCCGCTGTGGGACTTCGACATCGCCTACGACAACGATAGCCGCATCTGCTACAACGTGCGCCGACTGATGAGCGACGACGGCTACGGAGCAGCGAAAAACTGGGTGAACCGCATGTGGCAGGACCCCTGGTTCGGAGCTCTGGTGTGCGACCGTTTCCAGGAAGTCGTCGAGGGCAACATGAAGGGCTATCTGATGGAGAAAATCGACAGCCTCGCCGCACTGCTCGACGAGTCGCAGCAGCTCAACTACCAGAAATGGGGCATCCAGACGCGTATGTACCACGAAGTGGTGCTCTATTCGTCGTACAGCCAATACGTGCAGGACCTGAAGACATTCATCGACCAGCACATCGACTACCTCGCCACGGCGTTCCCTGCCAAGCGCGTGAAGGCGCCTACCCCACCCTTCGCCCCCGAACTGTACTACTACATCGTGACCAATGCCGGCACCGGAACGCACTTCGACTGCAACGACGGCGCTGTCGTGGCATGGAAGGACGACAGCCAGCGTGAGTCGCAGGAGTGGATCATCACGAAGCTGGGCGACTATTTCTTCATCCAAAACCGCGCCGACGGCCTCGCACTCACCGACCCCACTGAGGGCGACTGCACGCCGACCACGAATCTGGGAACGCAGCTTGCGCTTGCCGAACCCGACCCCGAGGATGAACGCCAACTGTGGATCATCACGCCGCAAGGCACTGACAATCTGTATAATCTGACGAACGTGGCGACCCAGCACACCGCCAATATCGAGGGCGGAAACGCCTCGGACGGCACACGCATCCTCTCCTACACGACCGACGAGCGCAATGCACAGAGCAACAATCGCCTTTGGCGTTTCACACCGACCACTCCCCTACCCGACGACGACACGCCTACGGGCATCGACCTGCCGCAGGAGCCCGACGACTATGCCCTGGCCTACAATCCTACGAACCAGACCCTGCATTTCGGCGCAGCCGACCCCTCGCAGCTCACGTTCACCGTCCGTCTGTTCACCGCCGGCGGCCAGCTGCTCCGCACGTTCCGCGCCAGCGACCCCTGCAGCGTCTCCGACCTGCCACGGGGCAGCTATGTCGTCAGCTGGCAAGTGCGGGGCACGACCCGCAGCACGAAGTTCGTGCGATGAGCACAGGCTGGATATATTATTTCATCGTCTGCCCACATTCACCTACAAAAAACCTCAACTTCCGGACTGGAAGTTGAGGTTTTCTTGTCCTCAAAATGCGCTTCGCCTTTACTTGACGCTCCACTCATAGACGCCGCATGACTTGTCGGCGGGCTGCACGAGTTCGAGCTTGACGGCTGTGGTGCGCACCGGCGTGAAGTTCACGACATTAGCGACGCCCTTCGCTGTGCCGTAGCTGGTGGGGTTCTGCACTTCTACCCATTCGCCGGTGTCGTTCTTGTAGTACAGTTTCCACGAATCGGGCACCTTGCAACCCTGCCAGGGCTGGTCGTCGTACCAATAGACGGTGCTGGTAGAGATCGTTGCAGGCTCCTTGAATTCGTAGGCCAGCCATTCGGTCGAGTTGGTCTTCGGCCACCAGTGGGTGTACGGAACGCTGCGGTCGTCCGGTCCTGCGGGCACGAGACGGTCGTTGACAGCCGAAAGGGCGGGCAGACGACGCGAAGAAGCCGTCACCTTGCTCTCGCTGGCGAGTGTGGGCGGCAGGGCAGGCGACGTGGCACTCAGGTCGATGGGCAGCCACACGGCCATGTTGCCCGAGCCGCGGTGTGCCCAAGCATAGTAGGGAATGAGGGTGAGGCGCTCGTCCTTGGCGGTGAGGCGGCCCTGCTCGTTGAACGAAAGGGTCTGGGCATCGGTGGTGAGCGTCTGGACGGTGGTGTTCATGATGTCCTTGGTGCCCATCTGGAACTGGGGATCCTGGTTGAGCAGTACGGAGAGCACGTCGCAGCTGTTGTCGGGCCATTCGGCGCAGTAAACCAGCGGACCACGCTCGATTTCGGCGCGTCCCTTGTCGGCTTCGACGCGGCCGTTGGCACGAACGATGCGCGGCTCCATGTCGAAGTGCAGCTGCACACGGTCGCCGTTCTTCCACTTACGGTCGATCACGAAATAGCCGTCCTTCAGTTCCGACTTCACCTCCTGACCGTTCACCTTGACGCTGTAGCCCAGGTGTTTGCCGTCAACATAGGTGTAGAGATCGCTCGGTACCACCTGTCCGCGTACCCAGCCCGGGATGCGAATCATCAGGGCCATCTGGCCGGCAGCCTTCTTCACGGTCATTTCCACGTCGCCGTCCCACGGATAGTTGGTCTTCTGTTCCAGCGTCACTTTCTTTCCACCGACCTTCACCTGAGTCTCGTTTCCTGCAAACAGGTTGACGTACAGGGCTTTGTCCTTGACGGCGTAGATGTACTGCGGGAGTGAGGGAATGAAGCGTGCAGCGTTCGACGGACAGCAGGCACAGCCGAACCATTCCTGACGTTGGTGCTGACCCATCGACTGCAGGGGGTTGGGATAGAAGAAACGGCCACCGTCAATCGAGATGCCGCTGATGACGCCGTTGTAGAGCGTGCGCTCCAGGGCGTCGTAGTATTTGCTGTCGCCATGCAGCAGGAAGAGACGGTAGTTGAGATAAACCTGCGCAATGGCGGCACAGGTTTCGCAGTAGGCCGACATGTTGGGCAACTGGTAGTTGCGGCCGAATGCCTCGCCGCTGCTGGTTGCGCCGACGCCACCTGTGATGTAGTATTTCTTCTGTATGATGTTGTCCCAGATGCGGTCGATGGCATCGATGTAGCCCTTGTCGCCCGTCAATGCAGCCACGTCGGCCATACCGGCGTACATATAGCCGGCGCGTACGGCGTGACCCACGGCCTCGTCCTGTTCGAGCACGGGACGGTGGCTCTGCGAATAGTCGGTCTTGATGGTGGTCTTTCCGCGATAGTCGAGGAAGAACTTGGCCTGTTCAAGGTATTTCTTGTTGCCCGTAGCGAGGTAGAGCTTGGCCAGACCCATCTCGGCGATCTGGTGGCCAGGCACGACGCAAGCCTGACCAGGGTTCGGTCCGACTTCGCGGCAGACGCAATCGGCAAACTTGATGGCGATGTTGAGCAGCGAACGCTTGCCCGTAGCGTTGTAGTGAGCAACGGCAGCTTCGCACAGGTGGCCCAGGTTATAGAACTCGTGACTCAGGTCCTCGACCTTCGACCAACGGCGGTCGCCAGCCCACTGATGCGGATGCTGCGGATTCTGGGTGCGTGCCGTGTAAAGATAGCCGTCGGGCTCCTGAGCCGAGGCAATCACAGCAATCACTGAGTCACAGTACTTGTCGAGGCTCTTGCCTTTGTACTGTGCATTGGGGTAGGTCTGCAACAGATAGGAAGCACCCTCCAATGTCTTGTACGGGTCGGTGTCGTCGAACGAATAGCCCATTACGCCTTCAACGCGGAACACCTTCGAGGGGTCTTTCAGATGTTCGGCAGCCTGCGAGAAATTGGTGTAGCGACGTTCGCTCTCACACTTGCTGAATGCCAGGGGAATCGTCACCTCGCGACTGGCCTGCAGACGCTGTCCCCAGAACGTTCCAGGGGTGACTTTCACTGCGGTAAACGGAACGGGCGTGATGGGATAGCCCGACTTGTCGCTCTGTGCATAGGACTGTGTGGACATTCCGACCAGTGCCAGAGCAATAAGTAACACTCTCTTCTTCATACGAAAATGCTGATAATATTTAGTTAGACATTATTCTGTGCAAAATTACAACTAACATGCTGAATATCCAAAAGAAAGGGGAGAAAAAACTTTGGCGTAATGAAAATTTATCCCAAACGAAGCTTAAAAATCTTGGTGGCGCACTTCTATTTCTGATCGACCGCAGCATATTTTTTCTTAATTTTTACCGAAAAAATTGCATAAGTTCAGATTGGTCAATATTAGATGTTCTGTCCACCCATGTCTATGCCCTACCAGGAGTTGACAAAAAGTTGACACGGGGTGTAACGAGTTCACAAATAATTAACAAAAAATTTACAGGGGTGGAAAAAATGGGGTAAAAAGTGGACAGGATAGGTGTATGAAATGTAACATTTATGCCTAAATGTAACTAAAACGACCAACGAAGCTGCAGCTGAAGGTCCTCGCGGTGTGAACTCGGGATGAGGTCGAGACCCGTGCCGATAGTCGGATTTTGGAACATGTGGGTGTGGCCAATTTTAGCTGTAATGTCCACCCCCTTCCAAGGGTGTATGGTGGCTAAAAGGGCTGCTCGCAGTCCCTGATCGTAAACGGCAGACATGCCGAAGGTGTAGAGCAATGAGGGCTCGTAGAGATAGATGCGTGAGGAGTAGTCGTCGGTGTGGAAATAGGTGACGGCTAACGAGGTTTGCACCCATGCGAAAGGTTTCCAACTCACGTTCTCGCTCAGCGACCATCCGATGGAGTTTCCTTTGTCGGGTCGGTGCGACAGACAGCCGTTGAGCATCGACTTCAGTCGGAGTTGGGGAAGGACGTCCCAAACGTGCATGAGCCGCGCCGTGTGGGTGGTGTGCAGGATTAGTTCGTCGTGCAGCGTGCCGTCCACCTTCCAGTCGCGCTGTTGGCTCTTCGTGCGGTAGCGCAGGCTCACGAGTTGTCCGGCTGAGGGGGTGTAGCTGAGCTGTGCCATCAGTTCCAGGGCATTGGAGGGTTTGCTGACCTGATACTTGAGCCAGGGGAAGTACATATAGTCGGCGTAGGCTTCGGCACGCAGCACACGCGACAACTGCCGTTGCCAGCCCACGTAGATGCCGCTTTCGTTCTGCGGATGTGAGTTGTTGCCAAAGGTCTTGCCGTTGATGCTCACGAAGTCGGCCGAATAATAGCGTCCGATGAGGGTCAGCTGGTGACCGCCAAGCTCGCTCTGCAGAGCCAGGAGCGAACCGACGCCTCCTTGCGCTGTAGAGGCTGTTTCGCCGCTCAGGGTGAACCGTCGGGCTATGTAGCGGTAAGCAAGGCTGAAGGCCGTGAAATCGCTGCCAGAGGCGTTGTAGAGGCGATAGAGCGAGGCTGCTGTATCATGGCGCGGCTGGAGCGGTAAACTGTAGCGTGTGTGCACTGCGGTGGCGCTGAGGCGCAGATGTTCGCCCTGCCAGCTGATGTTGCCGCCAAAATCGGTTTTTCGTAGGTTGCCCTTGCGTCGCTGTTCCGACTGGGTGCGGTGCATTCCGTCGGTGCGTACGCTTGTGATGGCTGAGCCGTCCTCTGTGAGGGTGCCATCGGTATTGCGCTGCGAGAAGAAGGCCGAAAACCGCATGCGACTGCCGAGCCGGACGGTCGATGCCACACCGCTCATGTAGCCGCTCTCGGCCATGCCTGAATGGCGACGGATGCCTCGATCCATCCGACCTATGCTACTGAGCATCATCGTCTTGCCGAAGCTGCTGGCTGTATTGACCACGAGTCCCATGCCGAAGCTGATGCGGTAGTCGCCCACGGCCAGCACATCGACGGGACCTGTGCGCCGCAGCAGGGCATAGGCTGCCCAGTAGTCTACCCCACTCTCCCCTGCGTCTTTCTCCAGCTGAAAGCCTGCCTCTACACGTCCCATGGCCTCGAGGGTGTAGCGGGCGGAGAGGTAGGGCTGCGAACCCAGATAGACCTTGTTGGGGTTGGCGCTGAGGACACTGGCTGGATAATCGGCAAACCCCATCCGTGTGTATAGCGGAATGTCGCTGCGCAGAGTGAGCTCGTGGTCGCTGTGGGCCAGCAGATTCTTGAGGGTCAACTTCTTTTGCGGAAGCGGTCCGGCATAGAGAAACAGCTGGAGCAGGCGACGTGTGGTGTAGTCGAGGCTGGTGATCGACATCAGTTCGCCCGTCGAAACGACAGGTTGGTGTCGGTCGGCATAGTCGATCAGCTCTCCAATCTGGAGGTTTGTCAGGAAGGGAAGTTCGGTCAGCTGTTCTTCGTGTAAATCATTCAGGTTCAGGGGATGGCAATACAGTTCGTACAGATCCTCCATCAGCTCACTCCCCCACTCTTCCTCGGCTTCGTCGTCTGCGAGATCGGCCAAGAGTTCGACAAAAGTATCGAAGTCGTCGCGATGTTCTGTTTGTGCCGACGATGTGACGGCTGCTGTCAGCATCACAGTAAGCAGCAAACCAAGCTTTGCAAGATGTAGTATGTTATGTTTCAAGGTATTAGGTGATAGTTCGGAAGGGCAGGGAAGGGGAGGGTCAGTGGGCTTCGAGCCAGTTCGTGCCCCAGCCGCTGTCAGCTACGAGGGGTACGGACATCTGATAGGCCGCCTGCATCTCCTCGATGACGAGCTGCTGAAGGCGGTCATGCTCCTCGGGTACGACGCTGAAATTGAGTTCGTCGTGCACCTGCAGAATCATCTTCGAGCGCAGTCCCTCTTGCTGCATACGGCGGTCGATGCGCACCATGGCGACCTTGATGATGTCGGCAGCCGTCCCCTGGATGGGGGCATTGATGGCATTGCGTTCGGCATAGCCACGGACGGTGGCGTTGTGCGAGTTGATGTCGGGCAGGTAGCAGCGACGGCCGAAGAGGGTTTCGGTGTAGCCGTGTTCGCGGGCCATGGCAATCGACTGATCCATATACTGCTTCACTTTGGGATAGGTGGCGAAATATTCGTCGATGAGTTCCTTGGCTTCGGTGCGGCTCACCTCCATACGCTCGGCAAGTCCGAAGGCGCTGATGCCATAGATAATGCCAAAATTGGCGGTCTTGGCCTTGCGACGCTGGTCGGATGTGACGTCTTCCATCTTCTCTTTATATACCTTCGCAGCGGTGGCTCGATGGATGTCGTGCCCCTCGCGGAAGGCTTCGATCATGTTTTCGTCGCCACTCAGATGGGCCATGATGCGCAGCTCGATCTGACTGTAGTCGGCACTGAAAAACTCACAACCTGGGTCGGGAATGAAGGCGCGGCGCACCTCCTTGCCATTGGCATCGCGGATGGGGATGTTCTGCAGGTTGGGATTGGACGACGAAAGGCGTCCCGTGGCCGTAACGGCTTGGTTGTAAGAGGTATGGATGTGTCCTGTCTGCGGGTTGATGAGCTGGGGTAGGGCGTCGATGTAGGTTCCGAGCAGCTTTTTGTAGCCGCGATAGTCGAGAATTTTCTCCACAATCGGGTGCTTCGAACGCAGGTTCTGAAGCACGTCCTCGGAGGTGACGTACTGACCGGTTTTCGTCTTCTTGGGCTTATCGACGATGTGCATCTGTCCGAAGAGCACGTCGCCCACCTGACGCGGCGAGTTGATGTTGAAAGGCTGTCCGGCAATCTCGTGGATTTCCTTTTCCAAAGCTTCCATACGAGCGGTGAACTCCGCAGACGTCTGGCGCAGGCTCTCTGTGTCGAGACACACGCCATTGCGCTCCATGCGGCAGAGCACTGGCACGAGCGGCATTTCGACCTCCTGGAACAGCTGAAGCAGGCGTGGTTCACGCTCCAACTCAGCCTTGAGCACGTGGTAGAGACGAAGCGTGACGTCGGCATCTTCGGCAGCATATTCATAGACGTCCTGCGGACTCAGGTCGCGCATGGACTTCTGATTCTTGCCACGTGCTCCAATCAGTTCGTCGATGTGGATTGTCTGGTAGTTCAGATAGACCTCGGCGAGGTAGTCCATGCCGTGGTGCAACTCGGGGTGGAGGACATAGTGGGCGAGCATGGTGTCGAACATCGGTCCACGCAGCTGGATGTCATAGTTGGCCAACACCGTCATGTCGTACTTCAGATTCTGACCTACCTTATATATATCTTCACTTTCGTAAACAGCACGGAACGCATTCACAATTTTTAACGCTTCGTCACGATTTGCTGGCACTGGGATGTAGTAGGCCTCAAATTCCGACGTCGAGAAACTCAAACCGACCAATTCGGCCTCCATCGGCTCGGTTGAAGTGGTTTCTGTATCTAGACTGAGAATTTTTTCTGACAAGAATTTTTGGGAAAGTTTCGCGATTTCCTCCTCATTGTCAACGAGTTTGTAAGTGTGTGGAGTGGATTTTAGGCTCGTGAGAATCGATTTTTTTGAGTTGTCCGTCCCCACGGTCGAAAATAAATCATTCTCGCGGGCCAAAAAATCGTCTTTCCTCTCAGAATTTTCATGTTCGGCTGTCGAAACGCTCGGAGTGGGTCCGCCGAACAGGTCGCCCATCATCGTGTCGGATTTTTTCTTCGACGCGGAGGGTGGGGGAGTGCTCTCCTTTTTCACCGGCTCCGAATTCAGGACACGAGCTGTGAGGTTTCGAAATTCAAGTTCGTCGAACAGTTGACGCAAGGCATCTGCATCTTTCTCTTCACGACGCAGGTCATCCAACTTGATGTCAACGGGGACGTCTGTCTTGATGGTTACCAGAAACCTCGAGAACAGAATCTGCTCTCGATTTTCTTCAACCTTCTTTCGAAGAGCACCTTTCAGTTCATCAGTTCTCTGTAGCAGTTGCTCAATATCCCCGAATTCACCGATCAGTTTCACAGCTGTTTTCTCTCCGACACCAGGACAGCCTGGCACGTTGTCTGAGGCATCGCCCATCAGTCCCAACAGGTCGATGACTTGGCTGGTTTTCTCTATGCCATACTTGTCACAGATCTCCTTTTCACCGATGACTTCGAAGTCTTTGTCGCCCGAATGCGGTCTGTACATCCACACGCCAGGACGGACCAACTGACCATAATCTTTGTCGGGTGTCATCATAAAAACCCCGATTTCATCGGAAGAAAATCGCCATGCAAGTGTACCAATCACGTCGTCGGCTTCGTATCCAGGCACCTCAATCACAGGAATGCGGTAGGCTTCGAGAATTTTCTTGATGTACGGCACGGCAAAGCGAATGCCCTCTGGGGTCTCTTCGCGCTGTGCCTTGTATTCGGGATAAGCCTCGTGACGGAATGTGCCGCCTTTGGGATCGAATGCGACACCGATGTATTCGGGATTCTCCTTGCGCAGAACCTCTTCAAGTGTGTTGACGAAACCGAGAACGGCCGACGTGTTTTCACCGCGACTGTTCATCCGTGGCGACTTGATGAAAGCGTAGTACGCCCGATATATCAGTGCGTATGCGTCTAAAAGAAACAGTTTTTTCATGGCCAAAATACGGTGATTGGTCCTTTTTTCATGTTTATTTTGCGTAAAGTTAGTTAAAATATTCCAAGTCACAAGTTTATTTTGTAATTTTGTAGCCGATTTAGGTAAAAATTGTTTGAAGAGCAGGGTAGATAACCTCAATTCTGAGTCAAATGGTGGATATTAAGGCCATAACAAAGCCCGTAGAAGCAGAGATGAACGAGTGTCGTGAGCGTTTTGATACGTTTATGACGCACTCTAACGTGCTACTCAACGAGGTGCTACAGCGAGTGGCGAGCAGAAAGGGGAAGATGATGCGACCCCTGCTCACCTTCCTCAGTGCGAAACTCTTCGATGAAATCGCCGAAAACACCCATTTGACAGCCCTGACTTTCGAGTTTTTCCACACCGCCAGCCTGATTCACGACGACATCGTTGACGAAAGTGGATTGCGTCGTGGCGATGCCTCAGTCCACAGTGCTTATAATAATAAGGTGGCGGTGTTGGTAGGGGATTATATCCTTGCCAATGCGCTCGATACAGCTTCGCAGACACATGATGCTTACTTGGTTCATATTCTCAGCGAAACGGCGAAGCATCTGGCCGACGGCGAACTGCTCCAACTTCATAACATACAGAACCAGGAGATGTCGGAAGAGGTCTATTTCGACATCATACGACGTAAAACGGCAGCGCTTTTTGCAGCCTGTGCCGAGGCTGGTGCACGATCGGTCAACGCTACAGAAAAAGACTGTGAAGTGCTGCGTCGTTTTGGCGAAATCATAGGTCTCTGTTTCCAGATACGCGACGACATTTTTGACTACCTTTCGGGCAGCGAAATCGGAAAGCCAACTGGCAATGATATGCGGGAAGGAAAGATAACTTTGCCCTTAATTCATGCCTTAAATGTTACCAAAGATGCACAAATGTTACATTTGGCACAGTTAGTGAAGCAGGGTGAGGCTTCGGAACGTGACATCCAGGCATTGGTACATTTTACGGTCGAGAACGGCGGAATTAACTATGCCTTTGAGCGTATGTCACAGCTCGCACAGCAGGCTCATGATCTCCTCGCTGCCTATCCCGACTCACCCGTTCATCGCGCCCTCAACGGCTATGTTCTCTATGTCGTGGCACGCAATTTCTAAGCTTCTTTTATACCTTAAAAATAAAAAAAGCCGCAACCAAGTTGCGGCTTTTTCTTTTAGAAGAATTTCACTTCCTCTCCTGTGATTTCGCTCAGCAGTTTGTTCGCCAGCGAACTGGTGCCCAGACGCAGCCACTGGTTCGTCAGCCAGCGTTCGCCCAGCACTTCTTTCACAATCGTGTAGTAGGTCAGCGCATCCTTCACTGTCTTCATGCCACCGGCAGGCTTAAATCCAATCTGAATGCCTGTTTTCTCCCAATACTCCTTGATGGCTTTGCACATCACGTAGGCAGCAAACGGCGTGGCAGCAGGTTCCAGCTTTCCGGTCGATGTCTTGATGTAGTCGCCGCCGGCATACATGCTCAGAATGCTGGCTTTTTTAATATTGGACGCAGTCTTGAGGCAGCCTGTTTCCAGGATCACTTTCATCTTCTTATCGCCACACACAGCCTTCAGTTCAGCGATGTCGTCAGCTACGCCTTCGTAGTCGCCAACGAGGAATTTTCCTACCGGCATCACGATATCAATTTCTGTGGCACCGTCCTTGATGGCAAGTGCAGTTTCAGCCACTTTAACCTCGATGAAAGTCTGCGAAGAGGGGAAACTACCACTTACACAAGCTATCTCAACTTCCTCGTTCTCAAGCGTGTCGTGACAAATTTTTGCGAAGTTAGGATAAACACAGACTGTAGCTACATGACCCAATTCCGGATATTTGTCGTCAAACTGGTTGACCTTTTCTACAAACGCCAGCACGCTGTCCTCACTATCCGTCGTCTTTAGCGTGGTCAGTTCGACACTGTTGAGCAGAAACTTCTTGACCTCCAGCGTGTTATTCTCTTCCAGATGCTTGGCAAGCAGCGTATCGACCTCTTTCTGTACTTGTTCGTCGTCGAGCTTACAATCGTACAGAGCCAGTGCCTGTTCATACTTAGATGCCAACACTTCGTCTTCGTGGTGATGATGGCCGCAGTGGCAATCATCTCCATGCTCATGGTGGTGATGTTCGTGAATCATAGTGTTTTGATTTTAAGTTATTGATAATCTGTTGATTTATTCTCTGTTCTTTGTGTCCATGCAGATGGTGACAGGTCCGTCGTTCAGCAGTTCCACCTTCATTTCTGCACCGAACTCTCCTGTCTGGACAGGCTTACCGAGTTTTTCGCTCAGTACAGAACAAAAGCGTTCGTAGAGGGGGACGGTGATTTCGTGATTCCCAGCGCGAAGATATGATGGGCGGTTTCCTTTTTTATAGGAAGCCCAGAGGGTGAATTGGCTGACGACAATGATCTCGCCGTTGATGTCCAGTACGGAGCGGTTCATCACACCTTCGTCGTCATCAAACACTCGGAGGTTAACGATTTTGTTGCTTAGCCATTGTATATCTTCTTCAGTGTCAGAGTTTTCACAACCCACGAGTACAAGCAGCCCAGCTTGTATATCAGCTGTTTTTCGTTGTCCGATGGTCACTGAGGCATGTGCCACACGTTGTAGAACTGCTCGCATCTTAGAATCCTTTTTCTGCAAAATTACGAATTTTCCTTGATAGTATCTATTTTTCTACACAAAACTTTATTATTCAGTATGCCTGACTTGTCTGTCGTACCGCTATGGAGCCTTCTTGTTTCCTGTAAACTTGGCTGTTTATTCTTCTTTACTTTCCTGATTATCAGAGTGTAAGGCAGTGAATAACAGTTTGCCCTTTGCAGGACCAATCACTGCGCTCAATCTTTCCTCGGTCGCTTCCTTAATACGTTTCACGCTGCGGAACTCCTTCAGGAGCAGCGTCTTTGTTGAAGCACCAATTCCCTTAATGGAGTCTAATTCGCTGTGCAATTGGTGTTTACTACGCTTATCTCTATGGAATGTGATGGCGTAGCGGTGTACTTCGTCTTGTATCCGTGTCAGGAATTGAAAGAGCGGACTATTTAATTCCAGTCCGATGGTTCGTGGTGGGAAACCGAAGAGTAGTTCAGAGGTGCGGTGGCGATTGTCTTTAGCCAAACCGGCAATAGGGATTTCGAGATGTAGCTCGTCTTCGACCACGTGTCTGACCACTTCCATCTGACCCTTGCCACCATCCGTAATGATGAGATCGGGTAGGGGAGTACCTTCCTCTACAAAGCGTGAATAACGGCGATGGACCACTTCTGCCATAGATGCGTAATCATCGGGTCCGACAACGGTTTTGATGTTATATTTACGGTAGTCTGCCTTACTGGGTTTCGCCTTTTTGAAGACCACACATCCTGCAACAGCATCCGATCCTTGTATGTTTGAGTTGTCGAAACACTCAATCGTCATCGGCAGTTTATTTAACCCTAATTTCTTCTGAAGTTCCTTCATCAGGTTGACAGAGCGTTGTTCAGGATTCAGTTTTTCTGCCTGTTTCATCTTGTCGAACCGGTATTGGCGAACGTTAGCCTGTGACAAATCGAGCAGATGTTTCTTCTCACCGCGTTGCGGAATGGTAAATGTAATGTCTTTAAGCTCCGTTTCGATAGGAAAAGGTACGATGATTTCGCGACTTTTGCTCTTGTATCGTTCCCTCATCTCCACGATGGCAAGCGAAAGCAGGTGCTCAGCGCTTTCGTCCATTCTTTTCTTAAACTCAAACGTGAACGCCTGGTTGATACATCCATTGGTGACATGGAGGAAATTGACGTAACAGCTTTTTTCTTCGTCTGCTATGCTGAAAACGTCTATGTCGTGCTCATAATTGGCGATGACTTCGCTCTTTTCCACAAATTCGCGCGCCAAATCGTACCTTTTTTTCAGCAGCATCGCTTCTTCGAAACGCATCTCTTCCGAAAGTTTCTCCATCTCTGCCAGCATCTTTTGGCAAACGATGCGCGTATTTCCTTTTAGGATTTCCTTGATTTCATCGATGCTTTGCATGTATTCTTCCCGCGTCTGTTTACCTACGCACGGTGCCAAACAGTTTTTGATATGGTACTCTAAGCAGGTTTTAAACTTACCATTTCGTATCATTTCTGAGGTCATGGGCATCCGACAACGCCGTATCTGGTACATCTTTCCGATGAGTTCGAGCATATTGTTCAGCGTACCAGCATGAGAGAACGGACCGAAGTATGTACCCCATTTGCTATTGATTGTACGTGTTTTGAACACGCGCGGAAATTCTTCATTAGTCACACAAACTGAAGGATATGTTTTGTCGTCCTTCAGCAGGATGTTGTATCTAGGTTTGAACTTTTTGATTAGATTGTTTTCGAGCAACAGCGCATCTTCGTCTGAAGGAACGACGACATAGTTGATGTCCTGTATTTTGGAAACGAGAATTTGCGTCTTGCGCGAATTGACAGTTTTGAGGAAATAAGATGACACTCTACGTTTCAGGTTCTTGGCCTTTCCTACGTAGATTACGTTACGGTTCTCGTCGAAATACTGGTAGCAACCTGGCATTTCGGGCATGTTCAGCACGATGTTTTTCAGTCTGCTGAGTCGTTCGTCGTCGTTGGTCATCTATTCAATTTAGTTGTTTAGCTTAAAAATAGGCGCGGACTTGTTCCACGTGAAACAATCCGCGCTCTGTCTGCTGTGGTTCAGCACTCAATGAGTGTCGTCACTTCGATGTCTGGACCGATGTTTTCACGTCCGTGGAGTCCTTCGTCGCGAATCTCTATGATAAAGTTCATGTAGCACTTCTTGGGATTCAGTTTCTTGACGAGCTGCCAGGCAGCGATCATCGTGCCGCCAGTCGCGAGTAGGTCGTCGTGGAGCAGGACAACATCGTCCTCGTTGATGGCGTCCTTGTGGATTTCGATGGTGTCGAGGCCATATTCCTTTTCGAAGCTTTGGCTGATGGTTTCTGCGGGCAGCTTTCCTGGTTTGCGGGCCATGACAAGTCCGGCGCCCAGACGTCGAGCGAGCACTGCGCCCATGATGAAGCCGCGCGACTCGATGCCGACGACCTTGGTGATTCCTTTGTCTTTGTAGAGTTCGTAGAGCTCATCGTCCATGATCTCGATGCACTTGGCATCCTTGAACAGTGTCGTGACATCGCGGAAGTTGATGCCCTGCTTTGGGAAGTCTTCGATGCTGCGAAGATGCTTCATGAGGTATTCGTTGTTCATTTGTTTTTGGATATGTGGGGTTGATTGTTTCACGTGGAACAGTGGAGGGTTGGGGAACGGTCGCAACGCACGAGGATGGAGAGGTGGGTGGGGCGGAACAGATGGGCGTGTGGCGATGACTCAGCGTCGCATGAGGACGAGGAGGACGTTGATGTCGCTGGGAGAGACGCCTGGGATGCGGCTGGCCTGAGCGAGTGTTTCGGGCTGGATGGCCGCCAGCTTCTGTCTTGCTTCGATGGTGATGGAGTTCATCGCCATGTAGTCGAAGCGTCCCTTGATCCGGATGTTCTCCAGTCGTTGCATCCTTTCAGCCATTTGACGTTCGCGGTAGATGTACCCTTTATACTTAATCTGCACTTCTGCTGCCTCGAGCAGTTCGCTCCGTTCTGCCTCGGTGAGCCCTTGGCAGATGCGTTCGACTTCGTTGCGGAAGGGAGTGATGTGGGGCATAAGGTTCTGGATGGTGAGCTGTGGGCGTCCGAGCAGTTCCTCGAGTTTGCATCCGCGCTGGAGTGGGGTAGTGCCGAGGCTTTCGAGTGCAGGGTTGATGAGTGCGGCTTTTACGCTAAAACTCTCTGAAAATGAGAGGATTGCACTAATTTCCTCACGTTTACAGACCATCCGTTCGTAGCGTTCGTCCGATGCCAGTCCGATGGCGTGGCTGCGCTCGGTGAGTCGCATGTCGGCGTCGTCCTGTCGGAGGAGGATGCGGTATTCGGCGCGTGACGTGAACATGCGGTAGGGTTCGTCCACTCCTTTCGTGACGAGATCGTCGATGAGCACTCCGATGTAGGCCTCGTCGCGCCGTAGGATGAAGTCGCCTTCGCCGCGGATACGCAGTGCTGCGTTGATGCCTGCGACGATGCCTTGACCGGCAGCTTCCTCGTAGCCGGTGGTGCCGTTCACCTGTCCGGCGAAGAAGAGGTTACGCACGACTTTTGATTCGAGCGTGTGGCGCAGTTGCGTGGGGTCGAAGTAGTCGTATTCGATGGCGTAGCCAGGCCGGTAGCAGCGGATGTTGCGGAAGCAGGGTATCTGCTGGAGGGCGTGAATCTGCACGTCCATGGGCAGCGACGAGGAGAAGCCGTTGAGATACATCTCGTTGGTCGTTTCGCCTTCGGGCTCGAGGAAGAGCAGGTGTTGGTCGCGGTCGGGGAAGGTGTGCAGTTTGGTCTCAATGCTGGGGCAGTATCGTGGTCCGATGCTTTGGATTTGTCCGTTGAAGAGTGGCGAGTCGGCGAAGCCTGTTCGGAGCACGTCGTGCACTCGTTCGTTGGTGTAGCAGATCCAGCAGGGCAGTTGTTTCAGCTTTCGGGGCGTGGAGAGGTAGGAAAAGGTGTGGAAGTCGGTTTCGCCTTCTTGCCGTTCCATGAGCGAGAAATCGACGCTGCGTCGGTCGATGCGGACAGGTGTTCCGGTCTTCATGCGTCCGTAGCGGATGCCTTGTGCGGCGATGCTCTCGGTGAGTCCGACGGATGCGGGTTCGGACATACGTCCGCCCTGCACTCGTTTTCTGCCCACGTGCATGAGTCCGTTGAGGAATGTTCCGGCGGTGATGATGACGCACTTGGCCTGAAATTCGGCTCCGAGCATGGTATTGACGCCGACGATGGTTCCGTCCTCGACGACGATTTCGGTGGCCATGTCCTGCCAGATGTCGAGGTTGGGCGTCGCGTCGAGCAGTTCTCTCCAGGTCCAGATGAACTTTTCGCGGTCGCACTGTGCGCGTGGGCTCCACATGGCGGGGCCTTT
>Ga0247608_10000950_pt1 | contig 42939 bp, 32 predicted proteins | sample 176DNAGHGlowgp2_FD_193490 | JGI IMG/M metagenome (GOLD analysis project Ga0247608, IMG submission 193490) | Sheep rumen microbial communities from Palmerston North, Manawatu-Wanganui, New Zealand - 1766 DNA GHGlow gp2 | ecosystem: Host-associated > Mammals > Digestive system > Stomach > Rumen ...
GAACCCTGGCCTTGCTGGCCCTGTCCCTGGCTCTGGGAGGCCGCGGCGCCGTCGCTGACCACCTCGATGGTCGGACGGGAGGAGCTCAGGCGGTCGCCCCGGACCGTCGCCTCGGCGGCGGCGAGCTGGAAGCGGCCGGTATTCTTCGGCAGGAGGATGTAGGTATAGGTGACCTGCGAGGTGCGGGTGCTCTTGCCGTTCACGATGCTGACGGAGGTGGAAGAGCCTTTCTGCGGGCCCCAGATCAGCTGGAAGTCCGTGCCGGGCTCCCACTTGAACTCGCTCGGGGCGTGTTCCCCGCTGATGATGAACGTGACGTTGAACTGCTCGTTCAGGCCCACGAGGTTGGGCGCCTGGACCTTGATCGTGGCCTGGGCGAAGGCGGACAGCGTGCAGAGCGCCGCCGCGAGGATTGCCAAAAGTCTTTTCATCACCAATTCTTTTCTTTCTGCCGGGACTTCAGCAGGGCGGCCTTCTCCCGGTTCACCTTGTCCTGGGTCTCCTGTTCCTTGGCCTGGATGGCGCGCAGCATCTGCTGGGCCTGCTGGGGCGAAATCTGCGGCTGCTGGTCTTGCTGGTCCTGATTCTGCTGTTCCTGCTGGTTCTGGTCCTGGTTCTGGTCCTGGTTCTGCTGATCCTGGTTTTGATCCTGATCTTTATTCTGTTCCTGGTTCTGCTGATCCTGGTTCTGGTCCTGCTGGTTGTCGCCTCCGCCTCCGTTCTGCTGGTTTTCCAGCATCTTCTTGGCGTAGATGTAGTTTTCCTTGGCGTCCAGGTCGGCCGGATCGAGGAGCAGCGCCTGCCGGAACGCGTCCACCGCCGCCCGGTAGTCCTTCTGCTGCAGGGCTGCGTCGCCGGCGTTGTAGTGGACGGCGGCCGTCAGGTCCGGGCGGTCCTTCACCTTGGCGAGGGCCTCGGACGCGCCCTGCCAGTTCTCCTGGCGGTAAAGCGCCGAGGCGAGGTTGTACTGCGCGTGCAGGGAGGTGGAGTCCTTCAGCGCCGCCTTGCGGTAGTCGATTTCCGCCTCCTGGAAGCGCCCGCCCCGGAACTTGCGGTTGCCGGCGCGCACGTCGTGGCGGTCCGCCTGCGCGAATGCGGGCAGGCTGCACAGCATCAACAGGATCAACAAATACCTTTTCATTCGAACAACCTCCTCCTGGGCCTGCGTTCGCCGATCAGCGCTTCCAGTACGAAGAAGAACAGCGCCGCGGCGAAGAAATACATATACTGTTCGTCATATTCCTCGAAGACCAGCGAGTTGAAACGCTCGTCCTCGAGCTTGCGGATCTCGTCGAGGATGGGGTTGAGCCCGAATTCCTCGCCGCCCGCGCGGACGTAGGCGCCGTTGCCCACCGACGCGATCCGCTTGAGCGTCTCCTCGTCCAGGCGGCTCACGACGATGTTGCCGTCCTTGTCTTTCAGCAGGTCGCCGTCCATGGGGATGGGCTGCCCCTGCACGGATCCCACACCGATCGTATAGATGCGGATGCCGGTCTCGGCCACCTGCCGGGCGGCGTCCACAGCATCGTCCTCGTGGTTCTCACCGTCGGTAATCACGATGATGGCGCGGCTCTTTTCGCTCTGGAGGCTGAAACTCCTGGCCGCGGTCCGGATGGCATCGCCGATCGCCGTGCCCTGGATGGGCACCGACTGGGGATTGATGCTGCCCAGGAACATCTTGGCGGACACGTAATCGGTCGTGATCGGCAGCTGGACGAACGAGGAACCGGCGAAGATGATCAGGCCGATGCGGTCGCCCTGAAGCCGGTCCACGATGCGGGAGATCGCCAGTTTCGCCCGCGAGAGGCGGTCCGGCGAATAGTCCTGCGCCAGCATCGAGTTGGACACGTCCAGGCAGATCATGATCTCGGCGCCCTTGGTTTCGCGCTCGACCAGTTTCGCGCCCAGCAGCGGACGCGCCAGGCCGACCGAGAAGCAGGCGAAGCCCAGGCAGAACAGCACCGTCCGCCACCAGCCCTTGGAAGCGGACCAGGAGGGCATCAGCGCACGGACGAGTGCCTCGTCGCCGAAGCGCCGCATCCGTTTGCGGCGGGCGCGGCGCAGCAGCGCGTAGCCGATGAGGATCAACGGTACGAGCAGCAGCAGCCACAGGAAATGGGCACGGGCGAACATCAGCATACTACGGCATCCTCCTCAGTAAAAGTCCCACAAGCAGTTCGAGCAGCAGGCACACCAGCGCGGCCACGCCGTAGCGCCCGAACAGTTCCTTATAGACGGGGAAGCTGTCCACGGTCGTGCGGGCCTTCTCCATCTTGTTGATTTCCGTATAGATCTCCGCGAGCTTGGTGTTGTCCGTCGCGCGGAAGTAGCGGCCGCCGGTGGCTTCCGCGATCCCCTTCAGGAGGTCCTCGTCGATCTCCACCTGCACGTTCTGGATCTCCACGCCCCAGGGCGTCATCACCGGATAGGGGGCCATCCCGTTGGCGCCCACGCCGATCGTGTACACGCGCACGCCGTAGGTCCGGGCGATCTCGGCCGCCATCTGCGGGGCCACCTCGCCGCTGTTGTTCACGCCGTCGGTCAGCAGGATCACCACGCGGCTGGGCGCGTCGGAATCCATCATCCGCGCCACCGCGGTCGCCAGGCCGTTGCCGATGGCGGTGCCGTCCTCGATCAGGTCCGTCTGGACCTCTTTCATCAGGTTGATCAGGGTGGCCCGGTCGGTGGTCAGCGGGCACTGCGTGTAGCTTTCGCCGGCGAAGACCACGATGCCCATCCGGTCGGAGGGACGCTGGGAGATGAACTGGATCGCGATGTCCTTGGCCGCGCTGATGCGGTCCGGTGTGAAATCGCGCGCCAGCATACTCGTGGAGACGTCCATCGCCAGCACGATGTCGATGCCCTCGGCGTCCACCTTCTCCACTTCGGTGGAGGAGCGGGGACGGGCCAGGGCGACGACGATCAGGCACAGGGCCGCCGTGCGCAGCAGCGCGGGCAGGTGGCGCAGCCACGCCAGGGCGCTGCCGCCGCCCGCGAGCCAGGGCGCCGCCGTGGATACGCGCAGGTGCGGCCGCCGCTCCGCCAGCTCCTTGTACACATACAGGGCAAGCAGCAGCAGGGGGACGGCCAGCAGCCAGAGCAAGGCGGGATACTCAAAGTACATCTTCGCTCTTCGGCTCCTCCTCAAGCACGGTCTGATAGGTGGATGTCACGAAGCGGACGGCCGTCGGCAGGGCCCGGGCGTTGTCTTCGTCGGAGGCGACGTGCTTCGCGAACTTCACGAAGTCGGCGCGCTCGAACAGGTCGCGCAGCTCCTCGCGCAGGTCGGCGGGCAGGTCGTCCGCCTGCCGGAGCGCATCGAACAGCTCGGCCGTGGTCATCTCCGGCGCATCCACGCCGAAGCGGTCTTCGATATAGGTCTTCAGGGTATCGGTGATGCCCGAATAGAAGGCTTTCTGCCGTTCGGGCGCCCAGAACCTGTCGCCGCGCCACTTGTCCAGTTCGCGCAGGGCCACGATGTAGGCGGGATCCCGGGTCGCGCCGTCCGCGCCCGATGCCCGCCTACGGCGCAGCCGCACCGCCAGGACCACCCCCGCGGCGAGCAGCAAAAGCCCCGCGATCCAGGGCAGCAGTTCCTTGATGGTCAGCGGGTAGCGCATCTGGCCCTTGATGTCGTGGATCTGGAAGGCCGCCGTGTCGACCGGCATCGTCTTCACTTCCAGCTCCATGCCCTCGAAGAGGAGGGTGTCCGCGTCGCGCAGCACGGCGAAATCCGGCAGGCGGTAGGTCCCTTCCTCGAAGGGGGCGAGCACGATGCTACCCCGCAGGTTGTAGAGCCGCACGCGGCCTTTGGCGCCGGGCTGGCGGACGCGCAGGCGGGCGGTCGTGTCGATCTGCCAGCCGCGCACCAACGTGAGCGTGTCGTTCGAGGCCCTGGAGAAATCGGGCAGCGCGATGCGGGTGCCTTCCGCCACGCTGTCCAGCTGGAAGCCGTACTCCAGCTGGTCGGCGATCAGGACGGAGTCCCGCGGCTGGAGCTGCTTCAGGTAAGCCTGCCCCGCGGGAAGGGTCTGCAGCAGCGCTGCCAGTATGATCGTCAGCACGTTCATCTTCGGTTGAACAGGGCCATCAGCCCCTTTACGTAGTCGGCGTCGGTGGAGATGTCCACGTGGTCGACCTGGTATCTGTTGAACAATTCCGTCTCCCGGGACGAAAGGTCGGCGAACCAGCGCTCATAGGCGGCGCGTACCTTGCGGCTGCCGGTGTCGATCCAGGCGGCCGCGCCGGTCTCGCTGTCCTTGACGTGCACCAGGCCCACCGCGGGCAGGGCCCGCTCCCGGGGGTCGTGCACCTTGATGACGCTCACGTCGTGCCGGTTCACGGCCACTTTCAGCGCCTCTTCGTAGCGGGGTTTCCCGTCCGCATCCGCATCCAGCAGGTCGCTGAGCAGGAAGGCGGTGCACTTCTTCTTGATGGCGTTGGTGAGGAACTTCAGCGCCGCGCCGATGTCGGTGCCGTCGGAGACCGGCTGCAGTTCCAGCATCTCGCGGATGATGTGCAGCAGGTGCGAGCGGCCCTTTCCGGGCGGGATGAACTTCTCGACGCGGTCGGAGAAGAACAGCGCCCCCACCTTGTCGTTGTTGAGGATGGCGCTGAACGAGAGCACCGCCGCGATCTCGGCGATGCGCTCGCGCTTGGTCTCCACCGCGGTGCCGAACAGGCCCGAGCGGCTCACGTCCACGAGCAGCACCACCGTCAGCTCGCGCTCCTCCTCGTACACCTTGACGTATGGCGCGCGGAGGCGGGCGGTGACGTTCCAGTCCATCGAGCGCACGTCGTCCCCCCACTGGTACTCCCGCACCTCGCTGAACGCCATGCCGCGGCCCTTGAAGGCCGAATGGTACTCGCCGGCGAAGATCTGGTGGGAGAGCGCCTTGGTCTTGATCTCGATCTTCCTGACTTTCTTCAGGAGCTCGGTAGCGCGGGTATTACGGGACGATGACGGCATTGATGACCTGCTCGATGATCTCTTCCGGGGTGACGTTTTCGGCTTCGGCCTCGTAGGTCAGGCCGATGCGGTGCCGCAGCACCTCCGGACACACGGCGCGCACGTCCTCGGGGATGACGTAGCCGCGCCGCTTGATGAAGGCGTAGGCCTTGGCCGCCATCGACAGGCTGATGCTTGCACGCGGCGATCCGCCGAAGGCGATCAGGTCCTTCAGGTTCTTCAGCCCGTATTCCTCCGGGGTGCGGGTGGCGTACACGATGTCCACGATATAGCGTTCGATCTTCTCGTCCATATAGACTTCGCGCACGACCCCGCGGGCCCGCACGATGTCTTCCGGGGTCACGACGGGCGAGGCCTTGGGGAACTCGCCGCTGTTGTTCATCCGGATGATGAGCTTCTCCTCGTCCTTCTTGGGGTAGCCCACGACGACCTTCAGCATGAAACGGTCCACCTGGGCTTCCGGGAGGGGATAGGTGCCCTCCTGCTCGATGGGGTTCTGGGTGGCCATCACCAGGAAGGGCTGCGGCAGCGGGAAAGTCTGCTCGCCGAGCGTCACCTGGCGCTCCTGCATGGCTTCCAGCAGCGCGGACTGCACTTTCGCGGGGGCGCGGTTGATTTCGTCCGCCAGCACGAAGTTCGCGAAGACGGGGCCCTTGTGCACCTCGAACTGCTCCTTCTTCTGGGAGTAGATGAGGGTGCCGGTCACGTCGGCCGGGAGGAGGTCCGGGGTGAACTGGATGCGGCTGAACCTGGCGTCCACCGCCTGGGACAGGGTGCTGATCGCGAGGGTCTTCGCCAGGCCCGGCACGCCTTCGAGGAGGATGTGCCCGTCGGCCAGCATCGCGATCATCAGGTTCTCCACCAGGTGCTTCTGCCCGACGATCACCTTGCCCATCTCCAGGGAGAGGAGATCCACGAACGCACTTTCTTTCTGGATCCGTTCGTTGAGCTCCTTGATGTTTACACTTTCCATATAATTCATTAATTTTGCAGTCAGTTATGCGCTATCTCATCAAGCTTTCCTATTGCGGCGCGGACTTCTGCGGCTGGCAGGTCCAGCCCGACGCGCCGAGCGTCCAGCAGACGCTCGAGAAGGCCTTGGCGACCCTTCTCCGCGAGCCGGTCGGCGTGACCGGTGCGGGCCGTACGGACACGGGCGTCAACGCAATCGGCTACGTCGCGCATTTTGACGCAGCCGAGGGGCTTGACACGCATCAATTATGCTACAAATTAAATGCCATCCTGCCCCGTTCGGTGGTGATTCACGGGATCGCCCCGGCGGCCCCGGATTTCCACGCCCGCTTTGATGCCACGCAGCGCGAATACAGTTATTTCCTGCACCGCGTGAAGGATCCTTTCGCCGACGCCTTTTCCTACCTGTACACCTTCCCGGAGGTGGATTTCGGGGCGATGAACGCCGCCGCGGAGGCCCTCCTCGGCCGGCATGATTTCCGCTGCTTCGAGAAGACGGGCGCCGACTCCAAGACATCCATCTGCACCGTCACGCAGGCGGCCTGGCTCCGGTACACGCCCACCCACCTCGCCCTGACAGGCCGGGAGGGCGGCGACGACTACTGGTATTTCCGGATCAGCGCGGACCGTTTCCTGCGCAATATGGTCCGTGCCGTGGTGGGGACCCTGCTCGAGGTCGGCCGCGGCAAGCGAAGTGTCGAAGATTTCCGCACGTTGGTCCTTCCCGCGGAATCCCCGGGCCTTGGTACGGGAGCGCCGGACCGCGACAGCGATTCCCGAAGCCGGGCCGGTGAGTCCGTACCGGGCCACGCCCTCTTCCTCAGCGGCATCCGCTATTAGTTCCCGCTCCTTTTCCCAAAAGCCGGCGGCCGGAACCGCCGCTGGTGCCGATTTCAGGCGTTTCACCCTAAAAACACCCAATTTATGGGGTTTTTTCGATGGAATAAAAGAGTCATTTTTGTGACAATGGAACAGACCGGACGGATGGACAGGGAGAAACCGAATACAAAAGCGACGCTGACCCGGCGGGAACTGGAGATTCTACGGCTGCTGGCCGCGGGCCAGACGTCCAAGCAGATTGCCGCCGCGCTGGGCCTGAGCCCCGAAACGGTGATGTGGCACCGCAAACAGATGCACCTCAAATTCGGCGTCCACAGTTCTCTGGAGATGGTCCTTTCGGCCCTGGAACAAAAGATAATATAACCGACATCTGCCGGCAGAACCGGCGGATTTAATAAAAGAGCATATGAAAAAGATTACCATTTTGATTTTTGTCCTCGCGCTCCTGTGTGCGCCGGCAAACGCCCAAAGCATCCTGCAGCGGCTCGGCAACCGGGCCAGGAATGCCGTCGAGAACAATATCGGCAACAAGGTTGAAAAAGGCATCAACGACATCCTGGACGGCAAGGCCGGCAAGAACAACCAGAACAACCGGAACCAAGGAACGGATGAGGCGGAACCCCAGGAAGGTGAGGTCGTCGATGAAACCGATCCTACCGCACAGAATGCCAAGAACGATTTCGTCCGCGGCAGCGTAATCCTGTTTGAGGATACGATGGATGGCGAGCAGGTCGGTGAGTTTCCCAGCAAGTGGGATATTGTGGACGAGGGTTCGATGGAAGTTGCCGTGGTCAATGGCAAGAAGTATGCGCAGTTCACTACGGAATGGAATCAGGTTACTCCGCTGATGACCAACCCCAAACATTATCTTCCGGAGATCTTCACCCTGGAATGGGACGTGTTTGTCTCTCCGATGGATTCAGGCAACAAGGAATATGGCGAGATGACCATGGAAATCAACTTTGGCTATTCTACTGTCGATTACAGGAGCAGCCAGGTGCATTTCTGGTGGAGAGCCGGAGATCAAGGTTCACGCATGAGGTATTATGTCCGTAAACCGGGCTTCGGAGGTGATGCGGACTATATTGATGGAGAAGAGCGGGACCTCGTGGAGAAAAACATCCTGAAGAAGAACGCGTGGAACCATTTTGCGATCTCGTTCAACAAGCGTGCGATGAAGATCTATTGCAACGGCGTACGCATCTTCAATATCCCCAACATGGAGGCTCCGGAGTGGTTCTGGATCTATCAGGGCGGCAACTATCAGTACAGAGGCTTCACCAACGTGGTCCTCGCCAACGGTGCCGTCGAACTCTATGAACAGAAGACCACCGACCTGTCCGCGGCAGCCGCAGCCGTGGAGAAGGCCATCGCCGAAACCGGCAAGTTCGTTACGAACAACATCCTGTTCGAGACCGGCAAGGCCACCCTGAAGCCCGAGTCGATGGAAGAGATCCAGAAGGTCGCCGAGTACATGAAGGCCAACCCGACCGCCCGCTTCGAGGTGCAGGGCCACACCGACAGCCAGGGTTCCGACGCCGTGAACGACCCGCTCAGCCAGCAGCGTGCCGAGGCCGTGGTGGTGGCCCTGGAAGACCTGGGCGTGGATCCGTTCAACCTCCGCGCCGTGGGCAAGGGCTCGCACGAGCCCGTGGCCGACAATAAGACCGAGGAGGGCCGTGCCCAGAACCGCCGCGTCGAGTTTATCAAGAAATAGTTATCTTTGCTTCGCATGAAGCAGATCTTACTTCTCATAGCCTTGATGGTCCCCGTATTTGCTTTTGCATACGGGGACCATCGCGGTCATGACCTGGACTCGCTGGAACGCGTCCTGGAAGAGCGTTTCACCCCGGACCGGCTGGCCGTGGCTTCGCCGGAGGAGCAGGCGGACTATGTCCGGACCTGCCGCCAGTTGGCCTGGGGCTACCTCCAGCTGGACGGGCCCAGAAGCGTTTATTACGCCCGGCAGGCCATCCGGACCGGGCGGGAACTGGACAATCCGGACGCCGTGTTCGATATGTCCATCCTCATCGGCCAGGGTTTCTGGGCGAGGGAACAATACGACAGCGCCCGGGTGTACTACAACCAGGCCGCCGACGCGCTGGCGCTTATCGAGGCCCGCTGGAGCGACCCCGACCGGCACGACCTGGAAGCGGACCAGGCGCGGCTCTGGGGGACGCTGGGCAATTTCTATGCGATGCAGGATTCCCTGGAGCTGTTCGCCTATTATTACGGGAAGGCCGGGGAGATCTTCGAGAGGCGGGGCTGGTGGGAGGATGCCTCCACGCTGCACCGCAACATCGGGGAGGTGTACCTGGACGAAGGGGATCTCAAGGCGGCGAAGCCCGAATATGAGCGGGCCCTGCAACTGGCCCGGCAGAGCGGCGATTCGCTGATCATCGCCGGCTGCCTCTACGGAATGGGACGCTGGTACGAGGAATCCGGCAGGACCGTCAAGGCGTTGAAGTACCTGACGCAGGCCGACGAATACTTCGGCAATCACGCGGTAGAAGAGGCCGGCGGCCGAGCCAACACGCTGGCGGTGATGAACGACGCCCGGAAAAAACTGACGCGCAGTTCCTTCCTGCTGGCCATGGGCGCCTTGGCGCTCCTGCTGCTCGCCGCCGTCGTCTTTTTCGTGAACCGGCGGCTCAGGCGGACGGAAACGGAACTGTCCGAGACCTCGGCCGTCCTGGACGAAACCATCGAAGAACTGCGCCCCGCGGAAGATGCGGTCCCGCAGGAGCCGGTCCGCCTGACCGGACGGGAGAAGGACATCGTGCGCCTGCTGATGGAAGGAAAGACGACGCCCGAAATCGCCGAGGCGCTCTTCCTCAGCGAAAAGACCATCCTCTGGTACCGCAAGCGCCTGCACGCCAAACTGGACGTCCACACCGCCGCCGCCCTCACCGCGGAGGTCATCCGCCGCCACCTGCTGGATTGATGCCGGCGGCCGCTCAGGCAGCCGGGAGATAATCGTCTATCGCGGCGGCGATGGAGAGGATCGTGGGCTGGAAGAGGACGTTGGAGCCCCGGAGGGGCATCCAGTGCTCCTCGGAGAGAGGACCGCGGAGGTATTTCTCGGTATAGAAAGTCCCCACGGTGCCGGCATAGAGCTGCACGGCACCGCGGTCGTCGACTTTCAGGGCCCGGATGGGGAAACGCTCGGAATACTTCTTCTTGCTGTCGTAAACCAGGACTTCCATGTCCTGGCGGCTGCCGTCGTTGTTGATGCAGGGCAGGAATCCGCCCGCCGCCCGGACGCTGTCGCGGATGGCGTCGTGCATGGCATCGCCGGCCTTTTCGTATCGGTCGGCCAAGTCGATCAGTTCCTGTCTCATAATTCTACGGTTGGACCGTGACGGCCGGATGGCCGTCGTCGTTGGCCCTGTAGTGCGGGGCATAAAGGGACTCGATCACCGGGACGGGACTCTGGAAGGTGCCTTCCTGGGTCACGAAGAACTCCTCGGTGAAGCTGGTGTTCTCCTCGGGGTAGCTGTCGAACCAGAACTCGGTGCGGTCTGCGAGCACGCTCCGGTAACCCTGCGGGCTGAAGCTCACCCAGCCGGTGATGGAAATCGGGCGGGCGAACCAGCCGTAGCGGCCGGAGAGCTGGTTCACGGGGCGCAGCGCCGCGGGACGCGGGGCGGTCAGGCGCACGAAGCTGCGGTTTTCCTCGTTCCAGATGCGGTAGGTGGCGACGATTTTGTCGCCCACGTGCAGCACGTCTCCGTCCTTCAGGGGCTGGCCTTCGCGGGTGTAGCTGCGGGACACGGTGAAGCCGTTGCCGGCGGCCTTGATCTGCTCGAAGGGCAGGGTGGTGGTGGCCGACAGGGCGAGCACCTTGGTCTGCAAGGTGGCCTCCGTGCCGCGGAGCACGCTGCCGATGGCCTGGATGTAGGCCGGGTCGTCCTCCCACTGCTGCGTCTCCTTCTGGACCATGATCCAGAGCCGGATGCCTTCGGCGACCTCGTTGTGGCCGCAGTCGGTCAGCAGGTCGCAGATGAGCGAGTGGGCGTACAGCTCGCTTTCGAGCAGGCCCCGCCAGGGCATCACCGCATTCGGGTAGTAGATGCCGCCGCTGCGGTGCGGTTCGGCGTACTGGAGCAGGGACTCGACGTCTTTCTCCAGCGACTTGCGGAGCCGGCCGGAGGCGAAGAGCGAGATGCCCCAGGCCCGGGCGAGGGAGGCGCCGCGCTCGTTCCCGACCAGGGCGCGCAGGGTCTTCATCCGGCGGGCCTTGGCGAAAACCTGGCCGTTCAGGCCGCGTTTCGCGCCCGGCACAAGGTACGCCTTCGCGTTCTTCTTGAACTCACGCAACTCCTTGAAGGAAGCGCCCTTGGGCGAGAAATTCACCTCCGGGAACAGCGCCCGGACGTGCAGGTACTGGTCGAAGCTCAGCGCGCCGCACCAGATCGGGCGGAAGCGGTCGCCGAAGTAGGTGGCGTCGAGGAAGCGTACGGCGTCGGCAGTGGTGGCGGCCAGCTTCTCGGGACAGGCGTCCCCCATCTCCGCGATGCGCTCGAGCAGCACGGCGGTCAGGACCGCGGAAGAGCTCATCTCCGGGAACCAGCCGAAGCCGCCGTCCCCGTTGCGGCAGGCGAGGATCTTTTCGACCATCTCCGCGCGCTGTTCGGGCGTGGCGCCGGAGGCCTTGCCGCCCGGCAGGATGTCGATCAGGTAGTTGGCGAACAGGGCCTCGGACTGGTCGAGCAGGTTGTCGCTCTGCGGGAGGACCTTCTCCGGGACGGCCTCCTGGATCATGCCGAGGATGGAAATCTCCTTCAGGGCCGCCTGGGCGCCCTGTACGTTCACGAACTCCCGGCGCAGCGAGGCGAGCAGCGCGTCGCGGTCCATGCCCGCGAGCAGCAGGGCCGAGTGGGCCTCGGTGATGGTCTGCACGGCCGGTTTCACGGGCATCGTCACGAACACGCCGTCGGAGCCGGCGTCCTTGTCGTCCGCGGTGAAGTTGACCAGCAGGCCGAGGTCAGCGAGCCTCGGTGCGGAAATCCCGAAGCTGAAGTCCGCGGAACCGTGGGCCGGCACGGTGATGGCCGTGCCCTTTTCCGAGACGGTCGGGGCCGTCCGGTAGTCCTTGCCGTTGAGGAACTTCACGGACAGGCGGCCGGAAACGGGCTTGTCCGTGCTGTTGGCCAGCGACACGCGGGCGACGTAGCGGTCGCCTTCATACAGGAACTGCGGCTGCACGACGGCCACCTTGACCGGCAGGGTCACGACCATCTCCTGGCGGAGGGTCTCGTTGTGGAAGGCCTTGTCGTGCGCGAAGATCTGCACATAATAGGTGGAGAGCTTGTCCGCGGTGCTGAAGTTGAAGGTCACCACGCCGTCCTTGTCGGAACGCAGGAAAGGCTCCCAGGCAATCGTGTTCGCGAAATTCTCGCGGATGGCTCCGTTCTCCGGCTCGGCGGAACCGTTATCGGCGGCTTCCTCGTCCAGTTCGGCCGCGTCGTACGAGACGGCGTTGTCTTCCATCCGGGCCATCGCCATCGGGGCGGCGTCCTCCACCATCATCTCCACGGCGCCGGCCCCCATCGCGGCGGACTTGGAAAGCATCCTTCCGCGGGTCCGGATGGCGCGGGCGTCTTCTTCGGAGCGGTAGGCGTAGGACTCGTCCACGCCGATGCTGTAGTCGTAGCCGACGTACGGCAGGTCGCGGAGGTCCGGCGTATCGGTGTGCCAGCGGTTCGGCTGAATGGTCTCGGTGCTCTTGTCGAAGATGGTGGCGGCCACCTCCACGCCTTCCGCCGTGCGGAGGGTGAAGCTGTAGTCGGTGTGCGGCGCCGTGGTGTCCAGGAAGCGGCTGAACGAGAGCGGCAGCTGGAAACGCGCCTCCCGGCGGTCGAGGGTGCGGGTGTACTCGTAAGCGTGCGCGTCCTTGAACCAGAACAGCTTGAGCGACAGGGCTTCCGGATAGCCCGGCCTGCGGTCGAAGCGGACGGTCGCGAGCGACCCTTCCTTGCCCCGGACGCCCGCGAGGCGGACGATGCGGTGCTCCAGCAGGCGGTTGCCGTCGCCGTACAGCTCCGCGACGGCCCAGACGGGTCCGGTGGTGGAGCCGAACTGCAGGGCGATGCCCCGGCCGTCGTCCGCGATCTCCTTGAAGAAACTGGCCACGTCCATGTCCAGGACGGTGTCGGCGTCGGAGGCCTTGACGACCTCGAAGGTTTCCGTGTCGTCGTAGGTGTTGCCGTTCCCGGCCTTCGCGGAAGCGGTGGCTTCGATGGTGTACAGGCCGGAGGGATAGCCGCTCAGGTCGAGCGGCAGGTCCTTCCCGTTCTCCGCCTCGCCGGAGCGCAGGACCTTGCCTTCGTGGAGGAGCCTGTAGGTGAGCTTGAGCGCGGGATGCGTCCGGACGGCGCCCCGGCTGCCGAGCTGGATGCTGCTCCGGATGACGTCCTCGCCCACGATCGCGCCCCGGCTGTAGCGGTCGGGCACCTCGAAGCGGCCGTCCACGCGGTTCGTCACGGCGATGTTGAGGGGGAGGTTGGCGGACACGCCCACGGTCTTGCGGAACTCCAGGGTCTCGCCCGTGGCGTCCGTCACGCGGACGGTGATGACCACGTTGCTGTAGTAATACCGGGCCTCGGGGCCCTTGAAATGCAGGCTGAAGTCGCCGGCGGGGGAGAGTTCCAGCTTGCCGTCGGCGAGGGGCTCGCCGTTGTATTCGGCGGTCCAGCGCGCGTCGGTGCCGTTGATGCTGTGGCCGGAGTAGCTGCGTACCGTTCCGGCGGCGCTGATTTCGTCGCCGGGCAGGTAGAAGCGGTCGTCGGGCTTCCAGTTCAGGTCGAAGGTGGGCAGGACGAATTCGTCCGCACGGACGCGCGTGGACGCGACCGTGCGCCCGTTTTCAAAGATGGTGATGGTGTACATCCCGCCCTTGGCGCCCTTCCTGAGCACGAAGGCGCCGGCCGCGCTGCCGTATTCGCCCGTGGTCAGTTCCTCTTCGCCGATCTCCTTGCCTTCGGGGTCGGTAAGCCTGGCGCGCAGGCGGATGCCGGCGGCGCGGGTGGCGAACTCGTAGGTGCCTTCATAGAGCATGACCTTGTAATGGACCGTCTCGTCGGGGTTGAAGGCGCTGCGGTCCGTGATCAGCATCGCCCTGTGCCGGGGCGGGTTCTGCCGCTCAACCTCGCCGCGCTCCTGGTAGCCGAAGCCGTGCTTCGGGCTCTTCCGGATCCGGCCGCCCAGTTCGGTGACGGCCTGGAGGGTGTAGTAGCGCGAGTGCTTTCCCTTCTCCAGGATGCCGGTGATGCTTTCGGGCAGGTAGGTGAAGCCGTCGAGGGTCATCGCCTCCGTCCGCGCCACCTCCTTCCCGTCGTTGTCGTACAGGACGAAGCGGCAGCTCTTCACGGGCTCGCCGCTGAGGTAGTCGGCCACGTACACGCCGTAGCCGTCATGGTCGCGCTTGTGCGCGATGGAGAGGGTATATCGCTGGTATTCGCTCTTTGTCTCCACCTTGCCGCCGGTGCACACCAGGTTGTAGGTCTTGTCTTCCAGGTCCGGGAACCGGAGGGTCAGGGTGTCCGGGACGTAGAAGCTCTTCTTCGGATTGTCCACCGTGGCGGAGAACACCTCCCGGGCCCCGTCGAGGATGCGCACGCGCACCGAGGGGATGTTGCGGACGCTGAAGGTGGCCGTGCCCTTCTCCGCTTCCACATTGAGGGTCTGCGCGGTCAGGGCGGCGAGGATCTCGTCCGCTTCGGTGCAGCAGTCCGCGATGGCTTTCTCCTCGCCGCTGAAGAGTTTCCGGTCGTTGATGAAGCGCGCGCAGTCGTCGGCGAGCAGGCTGTACTGCTCCGAACTGCCCTTGTCCCAGCGCAGGTCGTTGTTCCGGCGGATCAGCAGGTACTGGCGGGCGAGCATCGTGACCGCCTTGCCGGGATAATCCAGGATGATCCCGTCCATCGTCTTCTTCGCATCGTCCGTGGAGAGGGTCTGGGCGATGGTGTATTCGGCAAAGGCTTCCTGCGGATAGCAGCCCTTGAAATGCGTGCGCACGGCGTCCCGCACCTCCGTGGACCGGCGGTCGGCGAGCAGGCTCCACAGGGCGAACTCGTAGTCGTTGGCGAAGGAGGGGACCAGGACCGGGGAGAAGAGGTATCCGTTCACGGCGGGGTCGTTCCGGTGGAATTCCGGGTGGCTGGCGGCCAGGAGACGGTCCTTGTTCTCCTGGACGTATTTGAACATGTCTTCGGTGGCCTGGCGGTCCTTCCAGTTGTAGAAATGCATCACGGGCTCGTCGAAGCGTCCGATCTCCGCGTCCGCCTGGGTGCGGAGTTCGTCCCGGAGCTTCCAGTTGGTACTGACCCGGGCGTCCACGTATTTCCAGCAGGCGTCATAGTAGTCCCAGGCCAGCCGCTGGGAGAAGGCCTGCTCCTTGATCCGGGTCAGGATGTCCGCCTGGTCTTTGGGCCGGTCGGCGTCGACGGCCTTCTGGTATTCGGACCAGAGCCTGGTCAGGGTGTGGCCGTCCTTGTCTGCGGCGCAAGCGTGAAAAGTCATGATATGGGTTAAGCTTAACAGGATGACGGATATGAGTTTCAGTGCTTTCATAAAGCGGCGGGATTAATCGTTGAACATATCGACGGCTTCTGCTACAACAAAATTGCTGCCACCGATATACAAGATGCACCCGGGGAGGCGATTTGCTGCATCAAGCGCCTGCCGGACGCCCTCCCGCACGCTCCCGCAGACGGTGCGGTCCAGCCCTTCCAGCGCCGCTCCGAGCCGTTCGGCGGGCAGGGCCCGCTCGCCCTGCGGCGCCACCAGGAAGTATTTCGCATCCGCGGGCATCAGCGGCCGGATGCCGGCGAGGTCCTTGTCGGCCATGATGCCGAAGACGATGAGCAGCGGGCGGCCGCTTTCCTTCAGCCGGCGGAAGTTTTCGGCCAGCGCAGGCGGATTGTGCCCGATGTCGCAGATGACTTCGGGGTCCTCCCGCAGGCGCTGCCAGCGGCCGCGCAGGCCGGTGCGGGCGGCGGTGTGCTCCAGCGCCGCGCGGTCGGCGGGCTCGCCGAGCAATTCGAGCGCGGCGAGGACGGTGCGCAGGTTGGCGTCCTGGCAGGGGCCGCCCAGGTCGGTCGGGAACAGCTCCGCGTCGAAGTCCTCCGCCCAGAAGAGCGGGCAGGGGACCGCCGCGGCGTGCGCCTCGAAGACCGGCGCGGTCTGCTCGTCGCGCTGCCCGCAGAGGGCGGGCACGCCGGGCTTGAAGATCCCCGCCTTCTCGGCGGCGATCTTGGCGCGCGTGTCGCCGAGCAGGGCGCAGTGGTCCAGGCCGATGCTCGTGACGACCGACAGCTCCGGGGTGAGGATGTTGGTGCTGTCCAGACGGCCGCCCAGGCCGGTTTCGATGACGGCGATGTCCACCTGCCGCTGCGCGAAGTGGCGGAAGGCGAGCCCGGTCGTGATCTCGAAGAAGGAAAGCCCCTCCAGGTCCTCCTCCTGCAGGAAGCGCAGCACCTCGTCGCGCGGGATCATTTCGAAGCCCCCGTCCGTGACGGTCTTGATGCGTTCGCGGAAGTCGGTCAGGTGGGGCGAGGTATACAGGCCCACGCGCAGGCCCCGGGCCGCGAGGGCCGAGGCGAGCATGGAACAGACGGAACCCTTGCCGTTGGTGCCGGCCACGTGGATGGAGCGGAAGCCCCGGGAAGGGTGGCCCAGGGCGGCGTCGAAGCGCAGCATCCCGGACAGCCCCGGCTTATAGGCGCCGGCGGTGAAACCCGAGGTCTGCACGCTCGGATGCCGGCTGAAAAGGTCCTCCAGGAGGCCCTCATAAATGCGATCTGTATCGTTCATAGTTGCAACTGAATCCAAATTTAATTAAATTTACACGCTTTTACGTACCGGATGGCAGAAAAAACTTCAGCGTTGCACGCGATCTACGTCATCGACGGGGTGCAGGAGGAATATACTCCCGCACAGTTGCTCGATGCGGTGACCGAGCCGGAAGGCCGGCACCCTTTCCCCGGCCCGGCCGAGGCGCGCGCCGTGGACGAGACCCTGGATCCGGTGTTCCGCGGCGCCGAATTCGACCTGGACGCCGTGGGGGACTATCTGGACGCCGTGTGCGCCACGCCCCGGACGGTCCCGCCGGCCGCCGCCGATTCCTACACCCGCGTCCGCGTGGCCTCCGCCCTGATCGACACCGTGTGGCGGACGGGCCGTTTCCGGCTCGGCGACCTGCGCCTGGACGCCTCCTGGCGCTGGGATATGGAGCCCGTGGGGGCACGGGCGGCCTTCTATGCCTCCGTGCGCGCCGCGGCCGATTACGTGGACGCCCTGGGGCTCAAGTTCTCCTCCTACCGCTGCACGCGGACATCCGGTCCGTCCGAGCTGACGCTCCGCGCCCGGATCACGCGGGAGGCCGACGAGGACCAGTACGGCTTCGTCAGCGAGCCCTTCAGTTCCGTGCACCCGGTGCTCGGGACGCGCCGCTCCTGCCCCGCCGCCTTCGCGCCCGACCCGCAGAGCTGGGTGGTGTTCATCCCCTTCGACCCGGCGGATTTCCGTCTGGGCGGCTCGCTGCTGGCGCAGACCCTGGGCCTGGGCGGGGGCCCTTCCCCGCAGATTACCGACGCGGACTACTTCACGGACTGCTACGAGGTGGTCCGGGAACTTGTCGAAGACGGCATCCTGCTGTCCGGGGGCACCGTGGGCGAGGGCGGCCTGCTCCGCGCCGTCCGCCAGATGGCGGTGGGGTGCGGGCTGACCGTGGACATCTCCGGCATCCTCCAGTCCTACCAGGAGAAGGAGCCCGTGCGCGTGCTCTTCTCCGAGATTCCGGGCGTGCTGGTTCAGATCCACGACGCTGATTTCGATTATCTGGACGCCGAACTGCTGCTGCAGGACGTGGCCTTCTTCCCGCTGGGGCATCCCGTTCCCGGCTCGCCGGAGGTCCGCGTGAAGGCGTCCGCCAAGACCGGCATACAAACCATCTTAGAATCCCTGATGCGTAACGCGGAAGGGGAAGACTGACACCATGGGCAAACCGAAAATCTTCGTGCTCGACACCAACATCATCCTGCACGACCACAAAGCCATCCGCAAGTTCCAGGACAACGACCTGGTAATCCCGATCGCCGTGATCGAGGAGGTGGACAAGTTCAAGAAAGGCACGGACACCCTGTCCTACAACGCCCGCGGCTTCATGCGCGACATCGACAAGATCACGAACGGCAAGAGCTTCGGGGAAGCGGGCCTGCCGATCGGCAAGGGCCTGGGCTGCATCAAGGTGGAACCCAACCACCCCTTCGCGCCGCCTTTCGACACCCTGTTCATCGACGATACGCAGGACCACCGCATCCTCTCCACCGCGATGTGGGTGCGGGACACGCATCCCGACCGCTTCGTGGCGCTCGTGACCAAGGACATCAACCTGCGCATGAAGGCGAAAGCCGCCGGGATGGAGGTGCAGGACTACCTGACCGACAAGGTCGAGGACCAGCGGATCGAAGACTCCCAGCGGGAGGTGCAGCACCTCACCCCGGACGCCGACGTCCTGCAGGAACTCTCCTTCGGGCCGGACAATTCCGTGGAATGGTCCCGCGTCGTCGGGAAGAAACCCGCTCCCAACCAGATGTACATCTTCCGCTGGGAAGGCGAGCGCGGCGAGAGCCTCTGCGCCCGCTACGACGCCGGCCGCGACCGCATCGTGCTGGTCAAGGCCCGGAACGCCTACGGCATCCGTCCGCGCAACGACGAGCAGAAACTGGCCCTGGACGCCTTGATGAACCCGGATGTGGAGCTGGTCTCGCTGACCGGCGGGGCGGGCACGGGCAAGACGCTGCTCGCCCTGGCCGCCGCCCTGGCCCAGGAAGACGAGTACGAGCACATCTACCTGTCGCGTCCGACGGTCATCCTCGGCAACCAGGACCTCGGCTTCCTGCCGGGCGACCAGAAACAGAAGATGAGCCCCTTCCTGCAGCCCCTGATGGACAACCTGAACGTGATCAAAGACCAGTTCCGCCCCACCTCCAAGGAGGCGCAGCGGATTGAAGCCATGCTCACGAAGGAGAAGCTGATCATCGAACCGCTGGCCTACATCCGCGGTCGCAGCCTGGGCCGGTGCTTCTTCATCATCGACGAGGCGCAGAACCTCACCCGCACGAGATGAAGACCATCATCACCCGGGCCGGCGAGGGGACCAAGATGGTCTTCACGGGCGATATCTTCCAGATCGACCAGCCCTATCTGGACCAGTGGTCCAACGGCCTGACGCACCTGGGCGAGAAGATGGCCGGCCAGGAGGTCTTCCAGCACGTCTTCCTGCGCAAGGGCGAACGGAGCACGCTGTCCGAACTGGCCGCAAAGTTGCTATAATGAGTTTTTTATCGTAAATTCGCGGCGCGAAACTAACTGATATACCTGATATCCTATGTACGAGATGAAAAAACGCGTTTATCGCTTCGGCGGAAAGACCGCCGAAGGCGATGGAAGCATGCGTGAGCTCCTGGGTGGAAAGGGAGCCAACCTGGCCGAGATGAGCAAGCTCGGCATGCCGGTCCCGGCAGGTTTCACCATCACGACGGAATGCTGCGCCGAGTACTACCAGCTCGGCGGCGGCTACACCGAAGAACTCAAAATGGAGGTCCGTGGTGCCTTGAACGCGACCGAAGCCCTGATGGGCAAGAAATTCGGAGACCCCGAGGATCCCCTCCTGGTGAGCTGCCGCTCCGGCGCCCGCTCTTCGATGCCGGGCATGATGGACACCATCCTCAACATCGGTCTCTGCTCCGCGACGATTCCCGGCATGATCAAGAAGACCGGCAATCCGCGCTTCGTGTACGACGCCTACCGCCGCCTTATCATGATGTATTCCGACGTCGTGATGGAGAAGGCCGAGGGCATCGAGCCCGCCGACGGCCAGGGCATCCGCCAGCAGCTGGACCGAATGATGGCCGAACTGAAAGAGAAGAAAGGCTACGCTTCCGATACCGAGATCACGGCCGACGAGCTCAAGGACCTCTGCGAGAAGTTCAAGAAGAAGGTCAAGGAAGTCCTCGGCGTCGAATTCCCCGATACGGCCCAGGACCAGCTCTGGGGCTCCATCGGCGGCGTCTTCAAGTCCTGGAACGGCAAGCGCGCCATCGCCTACCGCCGCATCGAGAAGATTCCCGATGACTGGGGCACGGCCGTCAACGTCCAGTCCATGGTCTTCGGCAATATGGGCAACACCTCCGCCACCGGCGTCGCGTTCTCCCGCAACCCGGCCAACGGCGACAACCGTTTCTACGGCGAGTGGCTGATCAACGCCCAGGGCGAGGACGTGGTCGCGGGCATCCGCACCCCGAACCCGCTCAACGAGGCCACCAAGAACGACCACAACCGCCACCTCGAGTCCCTCGAGACGGCGATGCCGAAGGTGTACGAGGAACTGGACGGCATCCGCAAGCGCCTGGAAAACCACTTCCACGACATGCAGGACATCGAGTTCACGATCCAGGAAGGCACCCTGTGGATGCTGCAGTGCCGCATCGGCAAGCGCACCGGCCTGGCCGCCCTCCAGATGGCGATCGATATGCTCGACGAGGGCATGATCGACGAGAAGACCGCCGTGATGCGCGTCAGCCCCGCCCAGCTGGACGAGGTGCTGCACCCGATCCTGAACCCGACCTCCGAGAAGGAGGCGAAGGTCGTCGCCAAGGGCCTGCCCGCTTCCCCGGGCGGCGCCGTAGGTACCCTCGTGTTCACCTCCGAAGCCGCGATGGAAGCGGCTGCGGCCGGCAAGAAGACCATCCTCGTCCGCGAGGAAACCTCCCCGGAGGACATCCAGGGCATGCGCGCTTCCGCCGGTATCCTCACCACCCGCGGCGGCATGACCTCCCACGCGGCCCTCGTGGCGCGCGGCTGGGGCAAGTGCTGCATCGTGGGCTGCGAGGCGATGAAGATCAACCTCGAGGCCAGGACCATCACCTTCGCCGGTGACAAGAAGGTCTACAAGGAGGGCGACTGGTTCTCCCTGAACGGTTCCAAGGGTCTGGTCTATGCGAAGAAGATCGAGATGATGGACGCCAGCGAGAACCCGACGTTCATCCGTTTCATGTCCATCGTGGACAAGTACCGCCGCCTGGGCGTGCGTACCAACGCCGACACCCCGGAAGACGCCCAGAAGGCGCTCGACTTCGGCGCCGAGGGCATCGGCCTCTTCCGTATCGAGCACATGTTCTACGGCAAGAATTCCGAGACGCCGCTCGCCAAGCTGCGCAAGATGATCCTCTGCACCACCGACCAGGAGCGCAAGGACGCCCTCGCCGAGCTGGAGCCGTTCATCAAGGCTTCCGTCAAGAGCACCCTCAAGGTGATGGACGGCAAGCCCGTGGTGTTCCGTCTGCTTGATCCGCCGCTGCACGAGTTCGTCCCCACCACCAAGGAGAAGACCGCCGAGGTGGCCAAGGAACTGGGCATCAGCGCGGCCGAGGTGACCCGCCGCGGCGCCAACCTCCACGAGGTGAACCCGATGATGGGTCTGCGCGGCGTGCGTCTGCACGTGACGTATCCGCTCATCGCCGAGACGCAGTACCGCGCCATCTTCACGGCCGTGGCCGAACTGTGCCACGAGGGCTACCACCCGCAGCCGGAGATCATGATCCCGGTCACGGTGTCCGCCCGCGAGCTGGGCTTCCAGCGCGCCATCTGCGAGCGCATCAAGGCCGAGGTCGAGGTGCACAACGAGATGATCATCACCTACAAGTTCGGTACGATGATCGAGATCCCGCGCGCCGCCCTGACCGGCGACCGCATGGCCCGCACCGCGGAGTTCTTCTCCTTCGGTACCAACGACCTCACCCAGATGACCTTCGGCTTCTCCCGCGACGACGTAGGTACCTTCATGGGCGACTACCTCGGCCACAAGATCCTCGACGCCGACCCGTTCCAGACCATCGACACCAAGGCGGTGGGACGGCTGGTCGAGATCGGCATCCAGAGCGGCCGGGCCGGCAGGCCGGACCTCAAGTGCGGCGTGTGCGGCGAGCACGGCGGCGATCCCGACTCCATCGCGTTCTTCAACAAGATCGGCATCGACTACGTCAGCTGCTCCCCGTTCCGCGTGCCCATCGCCCGTCTCGCGGCGGCGCAGAGCGCCATCCGCCAGGCGGAGTAAAGCGCTGATTGATTGCCAAAAAGAAGGCGGCCCGAATTCGGACCGCCTTCTTCCGTTTCCGGCCTTCGCCGGAGCTATTTCTTTTTGGTGTCGACGAGGACTTCGACCTCCTCCACGCCCAGGCGGACCTTCAGCCAGTTCTGGATGCGGATGCGTTCGGTCTCCCTGGGCGGCTTGGTGCAGTTCAGGATGGCGACGATGATTTCGCAGCTCTCGCCGCTTTCCGCATCAGTCCGGCTGCCGCGGGTCAGCGTGACCTGGCGGACGCCGTCGTACTGGGCGGCCAGCTCGCGCGTGAGCAGGGCGACGGGCAGTTCCCGGTTCTGGTATTCCTGGATTTCGCCGGACAGTTCCGTGACCTTGCCTTCCAGTTCTTCGACCTGGCGGTTGTGCCCGTCGATGATGCTTTGGATCAGTTCGGATTCGGTCATCAGCTCGTTCTGGAATGCGGCGTCCTCGTGGATGACGATCTGGCTGCGGGTGATGCCCGCCTCTTCGGCGCGGAGGTAGATCCGTTCCCGGGCGCTCGCTTCCATCTTCTCTCCGGCCAGGTAGAGATCGAGGGTGTGCGGACGGTTGTCCAGGTTGGTCTTGTAGTCGTAGATGTAGCTCTTGCCCAGGTTCTTGTTCTCCTTGACGAGCAACTCCGCGTTGCGGGCGAAGTTGTTGTCCTGGATCATCTGGATGGCGGACAGCACGCTGGGGACGATGAGGATGACCAGGGTGACCGCGCTCCAGCGGGCGCTGTGCCTGCGGCGCGCCTCGTCGCCCGCGACCATGGGGAAGTGCAGGTATTTGACCGTGACGACGGTGGCCAGCGAGATGAAGACCGAGTTGATGAGGAAGAGGTAGAACGCGCCGAGGATGAATTTCAGCTCGAGGTGGGCGATGCCGTAACCGACGGTGCACAGCGGCGGCATCAGGGCGGTGGCGATGGCCACGCCGGGAAGCACGGTGCCGCCCTTTTCCTTGCGGGAGGTCTCCAGGATGCCGGCGAAGCCGCCGAACAGGGCGATCAGCACGTCATAGAGCGTGGGGTTGGTGCGCGCCAGCAGTTCGGTCTGCTGCTCCAGCTGGAGCGGGGAGATCAGGTAGAACACGGTGGAGGCGAGGATGCTGATCAGCACCATCACGAGGAAATTCTTGAGGGCGTCCTTGACCAGCGCGGTGTCGTTGGTGCCCAGGCCCAGGCCGAAGCCGAGGATGGGACCCATCACCGGGGAGATGAGCATCGCGCCGATGATGACCGGGATGGAGTTGAGGTTGAGGCCCACGGACGCGATGACGATCGCGCAGGCGAGGATGAAGACGTTGGGGCCGCGGAAATAGATGCCCTTCCGGATGTTGAGGGCGGCCATGTCCACGTCCACGTGGTCTTTCATGTTGACCAGTATGCGGAAAAAACGGGAAAACTTGTTCATGACTGTGTCGGGTCTGTGCACAAAGATAATGTAAAATGCTTATATTTGTAAATATCGTGAAACAATCAAAAACCGCATAGAGACATGGCAAAGAAACAAACCGACGGCTATCCCTGGAAATTCTGCTCACTGGGCGGCGTGGTCCGGGTCAACATCACCTCCGGCGAGGACATCGCCCATCTGGGTGAACTGGACCAGAAACTCTGGACGGTCCTGGCGTGCCCCGTCAAGGACCTCGAATTCGACGAGAAGACCCTGCAGCTGATCGACACCGACGGCGACGGACGCATCCGCGTGGCGGAAATCGTCGCCGCCGCGCAGTGGATCACCTCCGTGGTCAAGGACAAGGACGCCATCCTGAAAGGCGAGGGCGTCCTGAAGCTCGACGGCATCAATACGGACTGCGAGGCCGGCGCGAAACTCTACGGCTCCGCGAAGCAGATCCTCTCCAACCTGGGCCTGGACAAGGACGAGATCACGGTGGAGGAAGCCTCCGACAGCGTGGCGATTTTCGCGAAGACGCAGTTCAACGGCGACGGCGTGATCACGCAGGCCTCCGCGGACGACGAGACGCTCCGGCCGCTGATCGCCACGATCGCCGAGAAGGCCGGCAGCGCGACGGACCGCAGCGGCGAGCCGGGCATCACCGCCGAGCACATCGAGGCTTTCTACACGGCCTTGGCGGACTATGCCGCCTGGCAGGATGCCGCGGCGGCGGACCGGGCCGCCATCTTCCCGTACGGGGACGACACGGCCGCCGCGCTGGACGCCTGCAACGCCGTCAAGGACAAGGTGGCGGACTATTTCATGCGCTGCAAGCTGATCCGCTTCGACGACGCCGTGTCCGGTGCCGTGGACGTGTCCGCCGAACGGCTCGGCGCGATCAGCGACAAGAACCTCGCCACGCAGTCCGAGGAGATCGCCTCCTATCCGCTGGCCCGTCCCAGCAGGGACGCCGTCCTGCCGCTGGACGCCGTCAACCCGGCCTGGCAGCCGGCTTTCGCGGCCGTGAAGGCCCTCGTGCTGGACAAGGAGTTCCCGAAGGCGGAAGGCATTACGGAGGAACAGTGGGCCGGCGTGCTCGCGAAGTTCGCCCCTTACGCCGCCTGGATGGCGGACAAGAAGGGCGAGGCCGTGGAGTCCCTGGGCCTGGACGAGGTCAGGGCCCTGCTGAAGGCCGACCGCAAGGCCGATCTGCTCGCCCTGGTCGAGGCCGACAAGGCGCTCGAGGCGGAGGCCAGCTCCATCGACGAGGTGGGCCGCCTGATGCACTATTACCGCGACTTTGCGAAACTGCTCCGCAACTATGTCATATTCACCGACTTCTATGGCCGGAAAGAGAAAAAGACCCGCGGTATCTTCGAGGTCGGCCAGCTGTACATCGACGAGCGTTGCTGCGACCTTTGCCTCCGGGTGAGCGACATGGGCGCCCACAGCGACATGCCCAAGCTCAGCGGCATGTTCCTGCTGTACTGCACCTGCACTTCCAAGACGCACGGCGGCACGATGGATATCGTGGCCGTGATGACGGACGGCAAGACCAGCGACCTGCGCCCGGGCAAGAACGGCCTCTTCTACGACCTGGACGGCGGCGACTGGGATGCGGTGATCACCAAGGTGGTGGAGAACCCGCTCAGCATCAAGGAAGCCTTCTGGAGCCCCTATCGCAAGTTCGCCCGCTTCATCTCCGAACGGATCGACAAGTCCGCGGCGGACAAGGAGAACGCGGCAACGGCCAAACTGCAGGGCAGCGCCGACGGCGCTCCCGCAGCCGGCAAGCAGCCTTTCGACATCGGCAAGTTCGCCGGCATTGCGGCGGCCATCGGCCTGGCCCTGGCCGGCATCGGCGGTGCGCTCGCGCTGATCGGCACCGCCATCAAGGGCATGGTCTGGTGGCAATGGCTGGTCGTCATCGCGGCCGTGATGCTCATCATCTCCGGTCCGTCCTGCTTCATCGCCTGGCGCAAACTCCGCCGCCGCAACCTGGGCCCCGTGCTCAACGCCAACGGCTGGGCCATCAACTCCCGCGTGCTGGTGAACACCCTCTTCGGCAAGATCCTCACCAGCGTGGCGAAGTACCCGAAGATGAAACTCGACGACCCGTACGCCAAGCGTACGCCGTGGTGGCGCAAATGCCTCCGCTGGTTCCTCGTCCTGCTGATCGTCGCCTTCGGCGTCTGCTGGTTCACCGATAACTTGAAGTGGATGGGCATCGAGCGCAAGGCCAAGGTGGAAGAGCCTGCCGTGGAGCAGGTTCAGGAAGCCCCGGCCCCAGCCCTGGAAGAAGCGGCTCCCGAAGCCGAATAGGCATGGCCCGCCCGACGATTTTCTCTCCGGAACAGGCCAATGTGGGCCTGTTCTGTGACGTTTTCCCGCCCGTGATGGACGGCGTGTCCGTCTGCATGGAGAACTATGCCTACTGGATGCAGAAGAAGGTGGGCGGGGTGTGCGTGGTCACGCCCAATGTCCCGGATGCGGATTACAGCGTGCACGACTACAAGGTGTTCGACTACTTCTCTTTCCCGGTGCCGATGCGCCACCCTTACGTGACGGGCATCGCGGAGATCGACCCGACCTTCCTCGCGAAGATTGCGACCACGCGTTTCCGGATCCTGCACGCGCACTGCCCCTTCGCCTCCGGCATGGCGGCGAGGCGCATCGCGCGGATCCAGAAGATTCCCCTCGTGGCGACGTTCCATTCCAAGTACCGCGACGACTTCGCACGGGTGCTGCCCAAGCTGGCGGTGGACATGGTCATCGACCAGATCGTCGATTTCTACGAGCGGGCGGACCTGGTGTGGGTGCCGCAGGAATCGACGGTGGACGTGCTCCGCGAGTACGGCTACACGGGCCACGTGGAGGTGATGGACAACGGGTCCGACCTCGTGGCGGACTATCCCGAAAAGTTCTTCGTGGAGGCCCGGCAGCGGCTGGGCATCGCCCCGGAGGAGTTCGTGATGCTCTTCGTGGGCCAGCACATCTGGGAGAAGAACCCGCGCCTGGTCATCGAAGGCTTGTCCCGCATCGAGGACATCCCGTTCCGGATGTATTTCGTCGGCATCGGCTATGCCGCCGAGGAGATGAAGGCGCTGGTCAGCGAGAAGGGCCTGGATGACCGGGTCACTTTCGTGGGGTCCGTCACGGACCGCGCCGTGATCACCGACTACTATGCCGCCTCCGACCTCTTCCTCTTCCCGTCGCTGTACGACAACGCGCCGCTGGTGGTGCGCGAGGCGGCGGCCCTGCACACCCCGGCCGTGATGGCGCGGGGTGCGACGGCCGCCACCATCCTCAAGGACGGCGAGAACGGGTTCCTGGTGGATAACGATCCCGACTGCATGGCGCAACTGCTGCGCGAACTGATCCACGATCCGGAGCGCGTGCACCGCGTGGGCGTGCAGGCCTCCCGGACCATCGTCCGCTCGTGGGAAGACTGCGTGGAGGAGGTGCTGGACCGCTACAACGCCCTGCTCAGGCGCCGCGGGTTGCCGCTTATCGAACGTCCAGCGTAGCGCGTGCGCAGACGGCTTCGCCCGCCTCGCTCAGCCCTTCCGCAAACACTTCGAAACGTCCGCTGTAGGCGGGCGTTTTGCATTCCACCGTGGCGCTCTCGCCCGGGGCGAGGGTCAGCAGCGGGTGCCAGTAGAGTGTCTGGCGGTAGTCGGGATAGTCGCCGCCCACGCCCGCGCAGGTGTAGGCCAGCGGCAGGGAACAGCCAGGGAAATCGACCACGCGCACGTTGTCCTCGAACTGCATCGAGGGGAGCGTGCCCTTGTAGGTAACGAAGTTCACTACGCCGGTAAAGCTGCGGATGCCGAGGAAGAAGGAGTCGGGATAGATGTCGATGTGGTGGACGAGCAGCGGGTCGTAGGCGAAGATTTTTTCCTGGTCGAGCACGGGGATGCCGTCCAGCAGCACCAGGGAGGCGCTGTTCAGGAAGGAATAGTTGCCGAGGTGGTCGGAAATGTGCACCTGAAGCTCCCGTTTGCCGTTTACGCGCCGGATGCGGAGTTCGGGGATGAACTCGATGAACAGTTCCTCCATCAGGGGGAAACGGGTGTAGTCGTCCAGGATGTAGGTGGAGCATTCCCGCTCGTCGAAGATACGGTGTACCTTGGCGGGCAGGGCGGTGTACAGGGTGTCGGCGTCGAAGTTCTTCTCCAGCTGCATGCCCAGGCTGCGCAGTTCCAGTGCCCGGCTCCAGCCTTCGTAGAGCGGAAGCGGCGGGAGTTCCCCGGCGGGGAGGTCGAGGAAGGGACTGACCAGTTCCAGGTGGCAGATGTTGTCCCGGTCCACGTCCTGGATCTCCAGGAACATCTCCCGGTCGCCGAAGATGTTGGACGTGAAGAACAGGGCGGTGCCGTCGCTGCCCACGGACTCGGTGTAGATGTTCTCGCCGCTTCCGGGCGAGGAGATGAAGGCGTACTTGCCCTCGACGGCTCTCAGCCCGGCGGCATCGGTCCCGGTCACGCGGGCGTGGATGATCTCGCCTTCATATTCGGGGATGACCGACCCGTCGAAGCCGCGGGGCGCGGGGAGCGAGCGCGTGCCGCGCACAAAATCGGCGATGTGCGCGCCGTCCGGGGCCGGAATCCCGTCGTCGTGGCGGACGCTCAGGCTGAAGCGCACCGGCTCGGTCCCGTTGTTGGTCAGCCGGATCCGGGCGGAGCCGGCTGCGGAAGCATCCGCTGCCTGGACCGAAAGGGCTCCGGCGGTCGGGACGGAATGCGGCTGCGGCGCCTGCCGGACAACCTCGACGCCCCCTTCGGCGCGTTCGGTGCTGAAGGTGTTGAAGACCGACAGCGTCCGGGCGCCGGTCAGCGGGTCGAAGCCTTCCTCCGAGGCGCCGAGCCGGGTGTAGGCGAAGAGCCGGTAGTTGCCGGTGGGCAGGGTGGTGGGCAGGAACAGGCGTCCTGCGCCGCGGCCCCCGTCCAGGGCGATCTTGGCCGTCTGGACCAGCTTGTCCGCGGAGTGGATCTCCACGTAGGCCGTCTTGCTGAAACCGGACAGCCGGCCGCAGCCGGCATCCACGCACCAGGCGGACAGCCAGACGGCGTCGCCGGCCACGTAAACGTCCCGGTCGGTCGACAGATAGACGCGTTCACGCAGGCGTTCCGCTCCCGGCACACAGAGCAGGGAGGCGGACAGGAGGCAGAACAGGAGAGTCAGTATCTTTTTCATAAGCAAGGATCAATAATGGGAGGAAGGCCAGTCTTTGGGCCGCGTCTTCGTGCCGCCCTGCTTGCGGCAGTCGATGCAGATCGCCGCGACCCAGATGTAGGCGGTGGGCATGGGCGAAGCGCCGTACACGGCCGAGTAGGGGAGGAATCCCGCATGGTATTTGGCGTCCATGGCGAGCGGGTCGAGCCCGACCTCCGCCTCGAAGGTCTCGTAGGGCCTGTCCGGCTTGTAGAATCTGGCCTCCGCATTGTCGTAATACATCACGGCATCGGCGAGCTCGGCGGCATTGAGGTACCCCATCACCTGGATGGAGGAATTGGTGAGGCAGTGGACGTTGCTGGCCATCTCGCTGGGGGTCGGCGAGAAGATGGATCCCTGCCCTTCGGAACTCTGCTGCAGGTTGTTCCAGTAATTGTAGGCGTTTTCGCTCATCGCCTCCAGATGGACGGTGATCCGGTACAGCTGCTGGAGGCGCTTGTCGTTCAGCGCGATGGTATGGAAGGCCAGTTCCTCGAAGCGGTCCTCGGTCTGGTTGGCGGTGGAGAAGATGTTGATCTGGGGGGAGTTGTTCTCTTTCCAGCAGTAGTACAGGCCGGGCCCCTCGAAATAGCCGATTTCCCGGCGCTCGGGCTTGTATTCGTAGAAAGTGCTCAGGTCGCTGTGGTACTCCCAGGCCTCCTCGAAGGTCCAGCGGAAGTAGTGGGATCCGTTGCAGTGCATGCTCAGGCCGATCCAGAGTTCCTCGAACTCCGGATGGGGGCTGTAACTGAGGGCGTCGATGGTCGGGGCCGGGCAGACCTCCAGCCAGTCCGATTCAAAGCTTTCGGTCACGGATCCCGGGGAGAGCAGGTCGAAATGCAGGCGGTAGCGCTGATGGGGGCTCAGCTGCGAAGTGTCGAACTCCAGTACGCCTCCGGGCGAGGTGGAATAGTACGAACCGCTGTGGTAACTGGAACTGATGGGATCGTAGGCCGTGCGGCTTTCCACCCGGGTGCCGTCTTCCCCCTGGATATAGCCGCTGGCCTGGATGGGCCGGAGCGCGTATTCGTTGGTATCCTTGCTCTGGAAAGGCCGGACGTAACTCAGGTAAACGGTCGTTTTCCCGCCGATCTGGATGTCGCCCTCGACCACGAAGGGCCATTCGCCGTTCTCGGCCAGGTCGACCTCGTACGGGAAGATGCAGGCGGTGGCGGCGGACAGCGCGGCGGACAGCGCCAGCAGGCGGAACAGGTATCTCGTATTCATCAGAAAATCAGGTTGAGGTTGATATACGGGATGGGATAGGCGAAGACGGAGAGCAGGTAGCTTTCCGTGCCGTCGAAGAAGATCGAGTACGCATTCTTGCGGGCGGTCACGTTATAGACGCCGATCGTCCAGGACATGTGCGAGAACTGCCTGAGGTAGTGCCCCGGGTCGATGTTGACGGCCAGGTCCAGGCGGAAGTAGTCCGGAATGCGGTAGGTGTTGCGCTGCGTGTAGGCGAGCCGCCAGCCGCCGCCGTAGCGGAACGTGCCGATGGGCAGGGTGACGGGCCGGCCCGTCGAGTATTCGACGTTGGCGGACAGGGAGTAGCGGTGGGTGAACTTGTAGTTGCCGACCAGTTTTACCTCGTGCGGCTTGTCGTGCGGAGCGTTGTACCAGGCGCCGCCGTTGATGGTCTCCACGCCGCGGTCCGCCATCTCGCGCAGGAGCGAGCGGGAATAGGAGTAGGAGAGCCAGCCGGTGAGCTTGCCGGAACTCTTCTTGGCCATCACTTCCACGCCGTAGGCCTTGCCGTAGGTCTCCACGAGGTCGTCGGCGAGGTGGGGGTTCATCAGGGTGACGGCGCCGGACTTGTAGTCCAGCTGGTGCGACGTGCGCTTGTAGTAGGCCTCCGCCGTCAGGTCCACGGAGCCGTCCGCGACGGTCCAGTACAGGCCGGCGGCGGCCTGCCAGCCGGTCTGCGGCCGGATGCGGTCGGTGGACAGCTGCCAGGTGTCGATGGGCGAGATGGACGAGGTGTTGGAGATGAGGTGGATGTGCTGGCTCATCGTGTTGAAGCCGGCTTTCACCGAGAGGTTGTCCAGGAAGGAATACTTGCCTGACAGGCGGAGTTCCGGGGTCAGGTAGAACTTGGCGGGGTTCAGGGCCAGCAGGCCGCTCAGGCGCACGCCGCCTTCGAAGGAGAGCTTCGGCGTCACCGTCCAGTTGTCGCTGGCGAACAGGGCGGGCTCCAGCGCCTGCTGCCGGTCGAGCGCCCAGGTCCGTACCAGCGACTCGCCCTCATAGAGCGGCGACATGGCGCCGGGCTGCAGGTTGTAGTAGGTGGTGTTGGCGCCGAAGGTGAGGCTGTGGGCGTCGCTGACGCCATAGCTGAAGATCAGTTTGCCGAAGCCCTGGTGGATCTGCGTTTCCACGCGGTAGCCGGACATCTGGTTCCGGCCCAGGCTGTTGTCCAGGCGGGCGCCGTAGCGGTCGTAGCCGGCGGATGCCGTCAGGTTGAGCCGGCTGCTGATGCGGTTGCGCCATTTCAGGGAGGCGTTGAGGTTGGCGTAGCGGAAGGCCGGGTCGCGCGAGAACTCGAAGCCGTCCCGCGACCAGTACACATAGGCCTGGAGGGTGTTGGCGTCGTTGATCTTGTGCGTCAGCGAGGCGTTCACGTCGCTGAAGGAGGCTTTTCCGCCCGCGTACTCGCTGTTCTTGGGAAGCAGGTTCAGCAGCCAGTTGGAGTAGGTGGTGCGGCCGCCGAGCAGGAAGGTGGTGCGGTCCTTGACGAGCGGTCCTTCCAGGTGGAAGCGGCTGGTCAGTAGGCCGATGCCCATCGATCCGGCGATCTTGTTGGCGTTGCCTTCGCGGCTGCGCACGTCCAGCACCGAGGAGATGCGCCCGCCGAACTCGGCGGGGATGCTGCTCTTGTACAGCTCCACCTCGCTCACGATGTCGGGGTTGAAGGCGGAGAAGATGCCGAACAGGTGCGTAGGGTTGTAGATGGTGCCGTCGTTGAACAGGATGAGGTTCTGGTCGGTGGAGCCGCCGCGCACGTTGAAGCCGCTGGAGGCCTCGCCCACGGACTTCACGCCCGGCAGGGTGAGGACGGCCTTGATGATGTCGCCTTCGCCGAAGGCGCTCGGAATCTTGTTGATCACCTCCATCCGGACGCGTTCCAGGCCCATCTTGGCGTCGCGGTGGTGGGAGACGGCGTCGGCGGAGATCACAGCGCTGTTCAGCGCCAGGACCTTCTCCTTCATCACGACGTCCAGCACGCCGTCGTCCCAGACCTTGAGGGTGAGGTGCATGTCGTCGAGGGAGTAGCCGCTGAGGTTCAGCAGGTTGTCCCCGACGGGCAGGGCCAGGCGGTAGAAGCCGTTCACGTCGGTGACGGTGTAGGCGCCGCTCTTCTCGTCATAGACGGATACGCCCGTGAGCGGCTCGCCGGAGGCGACGTCGCGGACGTGGCCGCTGAGATAGACCTTGCCGTGGCGACCGGCGCTGCTCTCGCCGATTTCGTACACCTTGTTCTGGAAGGTCACCACGGCGCTCTGCTCGGCGAGGTATTTCTGCAGTTCGCTGTCGTCGGACAGGGACTTGCCGCTGTCGAAGTAGCCGGTGGGCAGGGAGGTGAAGATGGACTTGCTGTGCAGGATGAAGCGGGCGGAGCCGTATTCGCTGACCACGTAGCCCTTTTCGCGCAGGGCGTCGAAGGCGGATTCGAGGAACTGTGCCCGCGGCGCGCTCACGCTGAAGGTGGACTGCTCGGCTTCGTCCTTGACGTAATAGATGTCGGGCCGGAACTCCTTCCGCAGGAAGCGGACGAGCGAGTCCAGTTCCACGCGCCTGACCTCCAGGAGGTCCTGCGCATGCAGTCCGCCTCCGCCCAGGCAAGCGGCCAGCAGGAGGATGCAGGTGAATCTTTTCATCGGGCGGCGGTGTTGAGGACCAGTTTGCAGAAGTCGTCGAAACCCAGGCCCGCCGGCTGCTGGCGGGCGGCGTTGACGGCCTGGCGGATCTGCCGCTTCCGGTCCGGGAACTTGCGGATCAGCGCGTTCCGGCTCCGGAAGCGCGTGACATGGCCTTCGGCGTCACGGAAGTAATAGACCCTGTGGATGGCGAAATGCCGGGTATAGTTGCTGTGGTAATGCTCGTCGTAGTAGCCGATGGCATCGCCGTTGACGTTCTGGGTGTTGGAATCCACCACCTTATATACGTGCTTGTACACGTGCTCCGGGCCGTCTCCGAACTCTTCATAGAACCCGGCCGGCAGATTCTCTCCCGGCCCGATGCCCACGAAGCGGCTCTCTCCTATCGTGAACGACGGGGTGAGGTCCGGGGTGAGCGCGACGACGAACGGGCTGTTGGCCAGTTTCACGAGGGCGCGCTGCTCCACGGCGTCGATGTTGAGGGCCACGTTGTGGTAGAACCTGTCTTCGAAGGTGATGTCGCCGCTTTCGAACTCGGGCTTTGACCAATACTGATGGCCGTTCGCGAGCACGTTGTACTTCGCGCCCTGCCTCCCGCGGTACAGGATGGAGCGTTCTCCGGCGGCCTGCTGGAAACTCTCCAACTCGGGCGGAACCTGTGCCCGGACGCACGGGGACCCTGCGAGCAGGGCGAAGACGCTGACAATGGTTAATAATACGGTTTTTCCCATGAGTCCAAAGGTATTCATAAAACCTCAAATATCAAACAAGAAAGCCACTTATACAACGCACAAGAAGGGGAAGAACTGCATCGGCCCGGAAAAACAATCGCATCTGTGCCGGAAATAAGATAACTTTTTGGTATATTGGAAAAAATGTCTAAATTTGCACGCTTTTTCCCGCGGTGGGAGAAAGTTGATGTTTAACCCCCATATTATTTTGCTCAAACATGGCTGAATATCTGATGCCTGAGAAGAAGCAAGAGATTTTCGCGAAGTACGGGAAGTCCAATAAGGACACCGGCTCTCCTGAGAGTCAGGTTGCTTTATTTTCCTACCGTATCGCTCACCTTACCGAGCACGTGAAGAAGAACAAGAAGGACGTGGTGACGCGCCGTTCCCTTCTCCGCCTCGTCGGTAAGCGCCGTCAGATCCTGGATTACCTCCAGACGATCGACATCGAGAGATACCGCAACATCGTCAAGGAGCTCGGTCTCCGCCGATAAGCAGATAGGAAAAGACGAGGGATGGTTCCCGGGCGGAACCATCCCTTTTTTGACGAAAAGACGCCTGTATGACAGGCATAAGACGTATAAAGACGCAATAGAGAAACAGTAATGAACGTTATCAACAAAAAGATCGAGCTCGCGGACGGCCGCGTGATCGAGATCGAGACCGGCAAACTGGCCAAGCAGGCCGCCGGCTCCGCCGTTGTCAAGATGGGAGGTACGATGATCCTCGCCACCGTGACCTGTGCCGACGAAGTCAAGGAAGGCACCGATTTCATGCCCCTCACCGTGGACTACCGTGAGAAGTACTACGCCGCCGGGCGTTTCCCCGGGGGTTTCCTGAAGCGCGAGAGCAAGCCCTCCGACTACGAGGTGCTCATCGCCCGCCTGGTGGACCGTCCCATCCGCCCGCTGTGGCCGGATGACTTCCACCTCGAGGTCTTCGTGCAGCTCAGCCTCATCTCCGCGGAGAAGGACATCCAGCCCGACGCCCTCGCCGGCCTGGCCGCTTCCTGCGCCCTCGCCACCTCCGACCTGCCCTTCGGCGGCCCGGTCTCCGAAGTGCGCGTGAGCCGGATTGGCGGCGAATTCGTCATCAACCCGACCTTCTCCCAGATGCAGCACTCCGACCTCGAACTGATGGTCGCCGCCACCGAGGAGAACATCATGATGGTCGAGGGCGAGATGAACGAGGTGTCCGAGCACGACATGCTCGAGGCCATCAAGTTCGCCCACGAGGAAATCAAGAAGCACTGCCGCGTGCAGAAGGAGCTCATGCACGAGCTCGGCACCGACGTGAACAAGCGTGACTATCCCCACGATCCCGAGGACGAGGAGCTGAAGAAGGCCGTGCACGAGTTCTGCTACGACAAGTGCTATGCCCTCGCGAAGGCCGCCAAGCCCAAGAAGGAGCGTGAGGAAGGCTTCAAGGCCATCAAGGAGGAGTTCCTCGCCACGATTCCGGAAGAGGAGCTCGAGGAGAAGACCCCGCTCGTGGAGCGCTACTACCACGCCGAGGAGAAAGAGGCCATGCGCAACTTGATCCTCGACGAGGGCATCCGCCTGGACGGCCGCGTCTGCAACGAGGTGCGCCCGATCTGGTGCGAGGTGGACTACCTGCCCTGCGCCCACGGCTCCGCCATCTTCACCCGCGGCGAGACCCAGTCCCTCGCGACGGTGACCCTCGGCACCAAGCTCGACATGAAGGAGATGGACGAGGTGCTCATCCAGGGCGACCAGCAGTTCGTCCTCCACTACAACTTCCCGCCGTTCGCCACCGGTGAGGCCAAGCCGCAGCGCGGCCCCGGCCGCCGCGAGATCGGCCACGGCAACCTGGCGATGCGCGCCCTCAAGCCGGTTGTGCCCCTCGCCCCGGAGAACCCGTACGCCGTGCGCGTTGTCTCCGACATCCTCGAGTCCAACGGTTCGTCTTCGATGGCGTCCGTCTGCGGCGGCTGCCTGGCGCTTATGGACGCCGGCGTGAAGATCAAGAAGCCGGTCGCCGGCGTGGCGATGGGCCTGATCACCGACGAAATCCACCCCAATGACCGTTACGCCATCCTGACCGACATCCTCGGCGACGAGGACCACCTCGGCGACATGGACTTCAAGGTCACCGGCACCGCCGACGGCATCACCGCCACCCAGATGGACATCAAGGTGGACGGCCTGTCCTACGACGTGCTGGAGAAGGCCCTCGAGCAGGCCCGTCAGGGACGCCTGCACATCATGGGCGAGATGATGAAGACCATCAGCGAGCCGCGCGAGGACTACAAGCCCTTCGTGCCCCGCATCGTCCAGATCCGCATCCCGGCCGAGTTCATCGGCGCGGTCATCGGCAAAGGCGGCGAGACCATCCAGAAGATCCAGAAGGAGACGGGTACCGTCATCAACATCGACGAGGAGCCGATTCCGGGTACCAACCTCACCGAGGGTGTCGTGGACATCGCTTCCGACAACGCGGACAACATGCAGAAGGCCCTCGACTGGATCAAGGGCATCTGCGCCGTGCCCGAGGTGGGCAAGACCTACCACGGCCGCGTCGTGTCCATCCTCGACTTCGGCGCCTTCATCGAGATCCTGCCGGGCAAGGAAGGCCTGCTGCACGTCTCCGAGATCGCGTGGAACAAGACCGAGAAGGTCGAGGACGTCCTGGCCGTCGGCGACGAGGTGGACGTCAAGCTCCTCGAGATCGACGCCAAGACCGGCAAGATGCGCCTTTCGATGCGCGCCCTGACCGAGAAGCCGGAAGGCTACAAGGAGCCGGAGCGCCGTCCCCGCGGCGGTAGCGACCGCGGCAATGGCGGTGAGCGCCGGGGTGCCGACCGTGGCGAGCGTCGCGGCGGTGACCGCGGTGAGCGCCGGGGTGGCGAGCGTGGCGAACGCCGCGAAGGCAGCCGTGAGAACCGCGGCGGCGAGCACCGTGGCGGTGACCGCCCGCGCCGCAGCTTCGGCCCGCGCAACGAGGCTCCCGCGCCGTCCTTCGATGACTTCAAGGAGACCGTCGACGAGGTCTTCTAGGACCTGCCGATCATAGAAAGCGCCTGCCTCAACCGGGGCAGGCGCTTTTCTTGTTATCTGACCGTCAAATGATTACGCCTAGTCGATCAGGGCGTTCTTCTCGACGGTCCAGCCTTCGCGCTGCGACAGGCCGCAAGGCGTTCCCTGGAACATCTTGGCGGCTTCCTTGTCGCCCTTCAGCTGCCACTGCAGCCAGGCGAGGGCCGGGACGGTGAACTCGCCGCCGTGCTCCTGGCGGTAGGTGCCGCCGTGGCCCACGGGATAGTTCGCCGCAAAGGCGGGTACCTTCTCCAGCCGATGGAAATCATCCATACCGTTCAGGTAGGCGATGTCGGTCTCGCCGCCGAGGATGTAGATCACCGGGACCTTGATGTTCTGGAGCTTCTCCTTCTCGGGCATCGGCATGCCGGGCACGGCGCCGGCCGGGTTGATGAACAGGCCGCTGTTGCAGATCATGATGGTCTTCAGGCGCGGATCGGCGGAGTTGTCCAGGGTCTGCAGGCCGCCGCAGGACATGCCGGCCGCCGCGATGGCGTCGGTGTCGATGCGTCCGTAGTACGGGCTCTCCTTGTCGGCGTTCTGCGCGATGGCCCATTCGATGGCCTCGATCTGCTGGGCGGACGTGGACTGCGGCCCGCGGTAGGGCTTCTCTTCCATCGGGATGTAGCCGGAGGCGATCACGAGGAAACCGTGCGAGGCGATCTCGTTGAGGAACTTATAATGCTCCCACGGGGAGTTGGTGCAGGCGCCGTTGCCCCAGACGAGCAGCGGCAGTTTGTTGGCCTTGCCGAAGGGGGCGAGGTTCTGCGGGGCGAAGATGGTGTGGGCCTCCAGCGAGGGATCCTCGAGCATCAGCACTTTGTAGGGACCGGTGCCGCCGTCTTCGACGACCAGCGACTGGGAAGCCGCGGGGGCGACTTCCTTGGGGGTGCAGCCGGCCAGTACGAAGGCGCAGGCGGCCATCAGAAAGGAGATCTTTTTCATTTTATCATAAGGTTTTAAAAGCATCTGCATCTTCCAGGACGGGGAATTTGGCGTGGTAGTCCGCGAGGTGCTGAAGGTCGATCTCTCCGGCGATCGCGGCTTCCCGGCCGTCGGGCGCCGCGGTGAGCGTTTCGCCGTAGGGCCCGATGAAGGCGGTGCCGCCGTCGTACGCGCACACGGGATCGCTGCCCACGCGGTTCACGGCCACCACGTAGCAGGCGTTCTCGATGGCACGGGCGCGCGTCAGCGTGTCCCACGCGAAGCGCCGCACGTCGGGCCAACTGGCCACCAGCAGGATGGCGTCGTAGTCGTTCCGGTTGCGCAGCCACACGGGGAAGCGCAGGTCGTAGCACACGGCCAGCAGGAAGCGGACGCCGCCGTATTCGACGATGACGCGCTTGCTGCCGGCGAGGAAACGCTCGCCCTCGCCGCCGTAGCCGAACAGGTGGCGCTTGTCATACTGCTCATAGCTGCCGTCCGGCCGGACGAAGAAGAAGCGGTTGGCGCATTTTCCGCCCGGGAGGGCCAGGGCAATGCTGCCGGCGATGGCGGCGTCCAGTTCGGCGGCCTTGCGCCGCATCCAGGCCAGGCCTGCGCTGGGCTCCGTCTCGACGGTGGCGTCGGGCAGGGTGGCGAAGCCGGTGGAGAACATCTCCGGGAGGACGTAGAGCGCGGCCGGCGGTGCGCCGGCGAGCAGGGTGTCCAGGTGCGCGCAGTTCGCCTGCGGGTCGCCCCAGACGATATCGGACTGGATCAGACAGATTTTCATTACACTTCGATGGGTTTGTACTTCGGCACCAGGGACTTCATGATCACCCAGGCGATCAGGTAGGCCACGCCGCAGAAGCAGAACATGATGAAATAGCCGGCCGGCTTGCCATCGAATCCGAGGAAGCGGAAAGCGGCGCCCGCCTCTTCCGCGTGCGTGAACAGTTTGCCCGCGACATACTGGATGATCATCGAGCCGATGCCGCCCGCCGTGGTGCCGATGCCGGTAATGGAGGCGATGGTGCTCTTCGGGAACATGTCGCCGATGGTGGAGTAGAGGTTGGCGCTCCAGGCCTGGTGCCCCGCGCCGGCGAGGCCGATCAGGACGGCCGGCCACCAGGCGGAGTTCAGGTTGATGCCCAGCGGCTGGGCGAAGAGCGCGGCGATCGGGAAGAACGCGAAGATGAGCATCGCGAGCATCCGGCCCGCGTACGGGTCCATGCCCTTCTTCTCGACGAACACCTTGGGCAGGTAGCCGCCCACGATGGAAACCACGGTCACGATGGCGTACAGCGTGAAGATCAGGGCCTGGCCCAGGCCGGAGGTGGCGGGGGCGCCGAACTGGTTGCTGAAATAAGAAGGCGCCCAGAACAGGAAGAACCACCACACGCCGTCGGTGAAGAACTTGCCCGTGATGAAGGCCCAGGTCTGCCGGTACCTGAGGCACTGGACGAAGGGAATGGATTTCTCTTCCGGCCGGGCCGCGTCCTCCGCCGGTGCGGCCGCCGCTTCCGCTGCGTCGTCCTGGTGGATGTACGCAAGCTCGGCGGCGTTCACCCGTTTGCTCTGCTCCGGCTTTTCATACATGAAGGCCCAGAAGAACATCCAGATGAAGCCCAGGCCGCCGATGATGATGAAGGACCACTCCCAGCCGAAGCGGACGGCCAGGGGCGGGATCAGCAGCGGGGCCGCCAGCGCGCCCACGGAAGCGCCGGCGTTGAAGATGGACGTGGCGAAGGCGCGGTCTTTCTTCGGGAAATACTCGGCCGTCACCTTGATGGCGGCCGGGAAGTTGCCGGACTCGCCGAGGGCGAGGATGCCGCGGCAGAGCAGGAACAGATACACGGAGGTCGTCGATACGGCGAGGGCGGCGTTGCTGCCCACCTCGACGGCCCGCAGGGCGCCCACGCTGCCCAGGCCGGTCAGGTGGGCGGTGCCCCAGCCGCACAGGGCGTGCAGGCACGCGCCGGCCGACCAGACGCCGATGGCGATGAGGTAGCCTTTCTTGGTGCCCATCCAGTCCACGAACTTGCCCGCGAACAGGCAGCAGATCGCGTAGAAGATGGAGAAGAAGGAGGTGATGGTGCCGTAGTTGGCATCGGTCCAGTGGAATTCGGGCTTGATGAATTCCTCGTAGGTGAGCGACAGGACCTGGCGGTCGAGGTAGTTGACGGTCGTCGCCACGAAGAGCAGCGAACACAGCCACCAGCGCCAGTTGGTCATCAGTTTCTGCTGGGTTCCGGACATATCCTATCTGATTTCTTGGATGATTTGCAGGGTGTTCCGGCAGAGCTCCGTGATCCGGGACCAGCTGCCGGCGGCGAGCACCTCCTTGGGGAAGAGGTTGGAACCCATCCCGACACAGGTCACGCCGGCCTTGAACCAGGCCTCCAGGTTGGCCCTTTCGGGTTTTACGCCGCCGGTGACCATCAGTTGGCTCCACGGCATCGGACCGAGCAGGTCCTTGACGAAAGCCGGGCCGAGCACGTCGCCGGGGAAGACCTTGCAGACGTCGCAGCCGGCTTCCTGGGCGGCGCTGACCTCGCTGGCGGAGCCGCAGCCCGGGCAGTAGGGGATGAGCCGGCGGTTGCACACCGGCACGACGGCGGGGTTGTACACCGGGCCCACCACGAAGTTGGCGCCGAGCTGGATGAAGAGGGCGGCGGTGCCGGGATCGACCACGCTGCCGACGCCGAGGATCATTCCCGGAAGCTCGCGGTCCGCATACTTGACCAGTTCCTTGAAGACTTCCTGGGCGAAGTCGCCGCGGTTGGTGAATTCGAAGGCGCGCACGCCGCCGTCGTAGCAGGCCTTGAGGACCTGCCTGGCGGTTTCGGGGTCGGCGTGGTAGAAGACCGGGACCATCCCGGTTTCCTTCATCGTCGCGATGACCTGGAGTTTGCTGTATTTTGCCATGACTGTAAGATTTATCGGGAAACGCGTCCGGAGGCGTCGCCTTTCATAAGGTTCTCCACCTCGGCCACGGTCACCTGGTTGTAGTCGCCGAAGACGGTGTGCTTGAGGCAGGACGCCGCCACGGCGAAGTTCAGCGCCCGCTGGTCGTCGCCGGGCCAGGTGAGCAGGCCGTAGATCAGTCCGCCCATGAAGGAATCGCCGCCGCCCACGCGGTCCACGATGTGGGTGATGTCGTAACGCGGGGACTCGTACAGGGTTCGGCCGTCCCAGAGGACGCCGCCCCAGGTGTTGTGGTTGGCGTTGATGGAGCCGCGCAGGGTGATGATGACCTTCTTCGCACGCGGGAAACGCTTCATCAGCTGCTCGCCCACGCTGCGGAAACGGCCCTGGTCGATGGCGCCGCCCGTCGCGGTGACGTCGAAACCCTCCGGCTTGATGCCGAAGACCTTGTCGGCATCTTCCTCGTTGCCGAGGATGATGTCGCACCCTTCCACGAGCGCGGGCATCACTTCGCCGGCCTGCCTGCCGTATTTCCAGAGGTTCTTGCGGTAGTTGAGGTCGCAGCTGACCGTCACGCCAAGGGCGTTCGCGGCCCTGACGGCCTCCAGGCACACGTCCGCGGCGCCCTGGCTGAGGGCGGGGGTGATGCCGGTCCAGTGGAACCAGTCCGCCCCTTCGAAGACCTTGTTCCAGTCGATCATGCCGGGCCGGACGGTGGCGATGGAGGAGTTCGCGCGGTCGTAGACGACCTTGCTGGGGCGCGCCACGGCGCCCGTTTCCAGGAAGTAGATGCCCACGCGGTCGCCGCCGAACACGATGCCGGAGGTGTCGACCCCGTAGGAGCGGAGGTCCTTGATGCAGGCCTTGGCGATATCGTTGTCGGGAAGGCGCGTGATGAAGCGGGCGTCGAGGCCGTAATTGGCCAGCGAAACGGCCACGTTGGCTTCGCCGCCGCCGAAGGTGGCGTCAAAGCTGCGGGCCTGGCCGAAGCGGAGATATCCGGGGGTGGACAGGCGGAGCATGATCTCTCCGAAAGTGATGACTCTGGGCATAGGGCGTTATTTCTGGCGGCAGAAGATCTGCACGGGGCAGCCGGTGAGGTTGAAGTTCTTGCGGAGCTGGTTCTCCAGGAATCGTTTGTAGGGTTCCTTTACATACTGCGGCAGGTTGCAGAAGAAGGCGAAGGCCGGGAAGCGCGTCGGGAGCTGGGTCACGTACTTGATCTTCACGTACTTGCCCTTCCAGGCGGGCGGCGGCGTCTCTTCGATGACGGGCAGCAGCGCCTCGTTGAGGCGCGCCGTCGGGATCTTCTGCGAGTAGTTGGCATACACCTGCGTCGCGGCTTCCAGCACGTCCTGGATGCGCTGCATCTTCACCACGGAAGTGAAGATGACGGGCACGTCGTTGAACGGCGCCAGACGCTCCTTCAGCGCCTCGGCGTAGTCCCGCATCGTGTTGGAATCCTTGATGAACAGGTCCCACTTGTTCACGACCACCACGCAGCCCTTGCGGTTGCGGACGATCAGGTTGAAAATGTTCATGTCCTGCGACTCCATCCCGGAGGTGGCGTCGATCATCAGTACGCACACGTCGGCGTGCTCGATGGCGCGGATCGAACGCATCACGGAGTAGAACTCCAGGTCCTCGCGGACCTTCGTCTTGCGGCGGATGCCGGCGGTGTCCACCAGCATGAACTCGTGCCCGAACTTGTTGTAATGCGTCTCGATGGCGTCCCGCGTGGTGCCCGCCACGGGCGTGACGATGTTGCGCTCCTCGCCCAGCAGGGCGTTGGTCAGCGAGGACTTGCCCACGTTGGGCTTGCCCACGATGGCGATGCGGGGGAGTCCGGCGTACGGGTCTTCCTCCGGTTCGGACACGGCGGGCAGTGCCGCCACGACGGCGTCCAGCAGGTCGCCGGTGCCGCTGCCGTTGGCTGCGGAGATGCTGTAGATCTCGCCCAGGCCGAGGGAATAGAACTGGTAGGCGTCGTACATCTTCTCCCCGGTGTCCACCTTGTTGACGCAGAGGATGACGGGTTTGCGGGAGCGGCGCAGGACGTCGGCGATCTCGGCGTCGTAGTCGGTGATGCCGGTGGCCGCCTCCACCAGGAAGAGCACCACGTCGGCCTCGTCGATGGCGATCTGGACCTGCGAGCGGATCGCGGCCTCGAAGACGTCGTCCGAGTTGGTGGTGTAGCCGCCCGTGTCCACCACGGAGAATTCGCGGCCGCACCAGTCGCAGCGGCCGTAGTGCCGGTCGCGGGTCACGCCGGCGGTGGGCTCGACGATGGCCTGCCGCATGCCGACGAGGCGGTTGAAAAGGGTGGATTTGCCGACATTGGGCCGGCCGACGATGGCAACGAGACTCATATCCTAGTGTTGTTCGGTGTAAAACTGACAGTCTTGGCAGGCGTCCGTCCGCTCTCCCGGACAGGCCGCGCCGTGCAGGGCGGCATCCTCGTCCTTGAAGCAGCGGATGCCCCGCCTGCGCATTTCCTCGTTGGATCCGACGTCGTACTTCGGGAACCCCCGGCCGGCAAGGATGCCGACGCTCAGCGCGAGCACGCAGAGCGCCACCAGGGCAAGTACGGCGAGGAAGACGGGAACCATGGGACGGTGCTATTGGACGAAGTCCGGGCTGATGGCTTCGTAGTTATAGACTTTGTGGATGATCGACGCGAAGACCTCGGTCATGGACACGATGCGGATCTTCGGGTCGTCGGCGAGTTCCGGATGGGGGATGGTGTCGGTGATGAAGACCTCCTCCAGGGCGGATTCGTGGATGCGCTCGACGGCGCCGCCGGACAGCAGGCCGTGGGTGGCGCAGGCGCGCACGCTGGCGGCGCCCCGGGTCATCAGCACTTCGGCGGCCTTGCACAGGGTGCCGGCGGTGTCGATCAGGTC
>Ga0247608_10000951_pt1 | contig 42929 bp, 55 predicted proteins | sample 176DNAGHGlowgp2_FD_193490 | JGI IMG/M metagenome (GOLD analysis project Ga0247608, IMG submission 193490) | Sheep rumen microbial communities from Palmerston North, Manawatu-Wanganui, New Zealand - 1766 DNA GHGlow gp2 | ecosystem: Host-associated > Mammals > Digestive system > Stomach > Rumen ...
AGAAGCAATAGACAATTCAAATCCTAGTGAGGCATTGGAATGTTTAGGCACAATAGAAGAGTTCAATATATACAATACTAATTGTAATACAATGAAAGATTGTTGTAACTATGAATTAAATGTAATCAAGCAATACATTCTAAAAACACAAGAGAATGAAAATGCAAGAGCCTTTGGTAAAGATATTATTAACTTAAATAAAATCTTAAAACAAACAATAGATAAGCCAATACTTTATGTTAGTAGATATGACAATAAATATATTGTTCCACAAGAATTATTTGAAGAGCAATGCGATATTTTATATATTATTAAGAAAAAAAGAATAAATGTAGAAAAGTTTATGTATACTTTTGTTGATGTAGAAATGTGGAATTACGAACAATATTTATCAGACTATAAACTATATGGAACTGAATTATTAACTGAAAAAGAATTTGAACTATTAAAGAAATACTGTGGTAAGGAAGGTAAGAGTAAGTAGATTATGATACCAAAAAGAGTATTTGATGAACTTGAAGATTATCAATGGGATAAAGAACATTTTACATTTGAAGTTACTAAAGAAGATATAACTTCAAAAGATGGTAGAGTTTTATCTCAAAAACAAGCAAATTGTTTATTTAATTATTTTGATTTTAATGAAAGAAAAACATTGAATTGTATTCAAACATCTACTTATAAAGAAATATGTGCTTTCATTGGAGAAATATTAGAAGAATTTAAGAAAAAGATTAAATGGTATAAAAATTCTCAAGGTAAAGGTGATAGAGGTTTTGATGATGACCCTTATTATGATTATAATTGCCCTTATAGTGAAAGTGATTTATGTTAGGGGTGAATAGATTATGAAAAAGAAGATTAAAGATTTAACTGATGAAGAAATGGAAAAAATTTGTAATAAGCATTATGACAAACATAAAAGATGTGCAGGTTGTATTTTAAATATTGGAAATGACCATTGTATGAAGTATTTAGATTTAGATAAAGAAATAGAGGTGCTAGAATGGACAAAGGAACTGAATTAAAAGGAATAATAGGACACGTTAATAAAGATTTAGAAAAAGAATTTGAAGCGTTAGGGTGGATAGACGAACATATAGATTGGAATTGTAAAAAAATAGAAGAATTAAAAAATCAAGATAAGGGGGTTGCTGATATTTATGATAATGAAAACAAAATGTTAGTAAATATCAAACAATCCTTACTAAAATCACAGGAGAATGAAAAGATACTTGAGATATTAAAACCTTATTTTCAAGGAGCAATATTCCCTTCTGCAATTTATTTTCATTTTTCAAATAAAGAATTTGAACAAATAAAAAGGTGGGTAGAATGTCTAAAGAATTAGAAGTATTAGAGTGTTTTAAAAATGTAGAAAAACGTTGTAAAAACGATTATGAATATTGCATTGATTGTTATGATTATGAAAAAGAGTTATCTACTATTAAACAAGCCTTAATCAAATCACAAGAAACTGAAAAGGAAAATGAGATATTAAAGGAAATTATAAGAAGTCTTTTTGATAGAGGTTTCCCTTTACATCAATATATTGATAAAGATTTTGGGTTAGCAATCGAAGTTGATGATGAATGTTCAACTATGATTTTAGGTGAATATAAAGGTGTTGATTTAGATAAATATTTAAGAGAGGTGTTAGAATAATGAGTATGATAGAATGGGCAAAAAGAGAAGTAGAAATAGCGTGTAAAAAAGAAAATCCTAATTGGGATGGAAAGAGTTTTGATTACGGTTGTGCGTGTTATCAATCAGCTTTAAAAGCATACAATAGTTTATGTGAAGATGAACATAGTGGAATGTCATTTGATTTAACAAAAAATATTTTAATTAGATTAATGGAAGGTAAACCATTAACATCTATTACTGATGCTGATTTCTTTATTGATGGTAATATGCCTTATGAAAATCCAAGATTTTTAAAAGAAAATGGTTTAAAAAGCAATTTACAATGTCCTAGAATGACGAGCCTATTTAGAAAAGAAACTTTAGATGGTAAAGTAAGTTATATTGATATTGATAGAGTTGTGTATATCGATGAAAATGGTAGTTGTTGGACAAATTGTATAGTAAGTGAAATTATAGATAAATTATTTCCTATTACTATGCCTTATATTCCTAGTGATAAACCATATAAAGTCTATGGCAAAGATTTCTTATTAGACAAAAATAATGGTGCTTATGACCACCAAGCATTTTTATATGTAATAACTCCAAAGGGTGAAAAAATTGAACTTGATGAATATTACAAAGAAGTAAATAGAGAAATGGTTAAAATTTCAAAAGAAGAATATTTCAAAGATAAAAAGAAAGTAGGTAATTAGTATGAAACATTCAGAATTTGAAGCATTTATTTTTATAGGAACAAAAGAAGGAGATAACGAACCAACTGTTATTTTAAATAATGATGATGAATTATCTATTCGTGAACTTAGATATGATAAATATTTTTATAAACTTGATATTAATTTAGAAAATTTATTCTCAACTAAAGAAGCAAATGATTTACAAGCTGATGAATTATCTGAGCCAGTAGCCCGTATATTTAGAGTATACAAAGGAGAAGATTGGAGAAGAGATTCCATTTATGAGGATAAACTTATTAAAGTAAAATTTGAGGTAGTTAGAGTTAATGTTGAAGTTAGTCACTTTGATATTGATGGTTTAGAGTAGAAAGTTTAAATAAGGATAAAGAAAGAAGGTAATTAATAATGGATAATGAAACATTATTAAGAATAATTCAGATACTAATTAATAAAATTGGTATTGACAATTTTGATATATTTGATAAAATAGAAATATACCAATTAACTAATGGTGAATTTTTTGATTGTGAAGAAGTATTAGAGATGTTAGAAAAGTATGGTTCATTAATAAGACCATTAAATTAGGAGGACTAATATATGTTTGAAAATCTTGGTTATTATTTAGAAGGCTTTAAAAATTTTGTTGAAAATGGTGATGTCTTTTCTAAAAAAGAGAGAATGCTTTTAGAGTGGTGTAATTATCTATCATACCACACAAAATTTAAAAATATAATGTTAAATCATTTTAATGATATTACATTTGAAAGTAGCAATAGAACTTTTAGATTAGAAATTAATGATGACTATACTATTTCATTATCTTACTATTATAGAAAATTATATGCAGATAATGGTAAGTGTAAAGATTATTCTACACCAGATGATGTTTATGAAACTACTATTAAAGGTGATTTTTATACATTAAGAAAATGGTTTAAGAAAAGAAATTATCTAAAATAGGAGGAATAGATTATGGAAATAAAAATTGATGTTAAATTCAATATTGGTGATAAAGTTTATGTCAAAAGTCATAACAATGATAGAATGGATACTGATGGTGTAGGTATTATCGAAGGTTATGTTATTAATAAAACTAAAAAGAGTTGTAAAGTTTATTACTTAGTTGAAGGTAGAGGTAGTTATCGTAGAAAGTATCGTTATACAGTTGGTGAATTAGAATTGATTGAAAATAAGAAAGAAAATTAATAAAATTAGGAGGAAATAAAAAATGAGTAGATTAACAAAGAAAGTTGGAGATAATTATTGTTCTCAAAATGGGGATTTTTATGATTTGTATAATAAATTAGGTAAACTAGAAGATTTAGAAGAACAAATAGGTTGTCCTTTAGAGATTTTATTTAGAGCATTAATAGAGGGTATTTATCATAATGAAAAATTTGAACATCCACTTTTAGTTTTAGATGAAGATAATTTTAAGGAAAACAATTTTCATTTAGTGGTGGTAGGAACAATAGTTTATTTAGAGGACTATAAAAAGACTTGGTGGCTTAAAAAGGATAAGAGTGAATAAAGATGAAAGTGTATTACTTTTTAATGGGGATTATATGTAATGTTATAGGCATTGTTACAATGTCCGTATGGGTATGTTGCTTAATGGAACTTGTTGATTTAGAAATGCTAGAGAAAATATTTTTCCCCTTTATGTTCACTTTGTTTATTTTAGGTGGAGTTAATTTTTTCTTAAAATTTAAAGATAGGAGTGAATAAATATGGATTTAGAGAAAGCATATAATAAAATAGATAATTTTTGTTGTTCAAATCATAATACTCTACAAGGTAATAAAGTTAGATATTTAAATGATAGAGAAGAAACTATTGATATGTTTAGAGATTACCAAGAAACTAAAGATGATGATTTTTGTAAAGATGAAAATGAAATGGTTGAAGCATTAGATACTATTAAGAATCTAGTTGATTTACAAAAGAAATTTGGTTGTCCACTTGATATAGTTTTAAAAATAAAATTTGGAGATATTTATTATATTTATGATGAATGGGTTGATAGATTTTTTATCAATGGTGGTGAAATTTTTAAAAGCCAATTTGCAGCTTATCGTAGAACAGATACTGAGTTTATAGATAAAGTATTTAAATGGAAAGATTATGGAAAAACTTGGTGGGTTAATGAAGACAGAAGTAGATAAGATGAAAAAGAAACTAGGAGATTTGCCAACAAGAAAATTCTTTGAATTATGTAGCAAACAAGAAAGTTGCAGTAAATGTAAACTTTATAATAGAGAAAAGTTTAGGAAAATGATTTTAGATGATGTTATTAGGTGTTATTGTGCTGCTGATTTAGACCAAGAAATCGAGGTAGAAGATGATGATAAAAACTAAAATGTTAGAAGATAGGGTTCTTACTTGTGATGATACTCTTGATATTAAAATTAATAAATTTATTAAAGAAAATAATATAAAAGTTGTAGATATAAAATTTGCATCAGTAAAAAATAGAGCAACTGCTTTAATTATATACGAGGAGGAAGAATAATGATTGATTTTAATGTATATGATGAAGATGATTTTTATGATGAATCAGTAAATTCTGAATGGGATAATTTTTTTGAAAGTCTTAAAACTAAGGCAAAGAAAGAATTTATTGATAAATTAAATAGACTTGAAAAAGAAAATGAAGAGTTAAAAGATATTAAGAAAAATTATAATGCTAAGGTTGAAGAACTTGAAAGAAAATATGATGACAAACTATGGAAATTAGAAAAGGAATATAAGGAAAAAGAATACAACTTATATAGAAGACCTATTAATGAAATTTTCCCTTTTGTAACTAAACCTTATTATTCTGCAACCTATAAATATGATTATATTCCTAAGTGTGATAAGTGTAATGAAAATAGACAATTTATCTATATTGACCCTTTAAATAGAGAACATAAATTCGATTGTACTTGCAATAAAAAGGAATTTACAGGTTATGATGTAGAAGAAAAACAAATTAAGTTTATTAAAGAAATTAGTGTTAGAGATGGTAAACCTTGTATGTGGGTAAGATTTGATATACCTAAAGATTTTGATTATATTAGTGGCTATTTCTTTGATAAAGATAAAATAGTCCCAAGTAGTGAGGTAGATAAATTTATAAATAAATATTCCTTAATGGATAAGATAGGTATGTATGAAATAACACAATACTATTTTGAAAGTAAGGAAGATTGTGAAAAAGTAGTTAATGCTTTAAATACTATGTTAGATAAGATTGAACGTAATTAAGATTGAGAGGTTCTTATTTATGAGTAAAGAAATAATTGATGTAGATTTTGAAGAACACATTAAGAATTATAAGGCATTAGATATGGTTAAAAACTTAATTACATATATAGAGTGTTTCCCACCTGATGAAACTCATAATGAAAATGGAAGTTTTATTTCAAAAAGATATTTAAAAATCATTTTAAAAGAACTACAACGCTTAGATAAATACAAACAAGCATTAGAAACAATTATTAATAAATTTATATGGCTTGAACCAAATGGAGAAATTAGAGTGGGAAGATTTGGTGATGTTGAAATACCACTCGAAGATGATGACTTTGAAAGTTCAAGAGAAATTGATAATTTAAAAGAGGTGTTGAAGAATGAATAAAGGATTAGAGTATATTAGAGATATTAGTTGTTTAATATCAGAAAATTATAGCGATAAAGAGCCATTAACTGAAGAACAAAAATTAAGTAAGAATTGCTTTTTAGATTATTGTAAGTATATTGAAAAAGAACTACAACGTTTAGAGAAAATTGACAATGCAAAAACTGGTGAAGCATTAAAAGGTTTAAAACATATAAAAAAATATTATGTTCCAGAACCTTGTACAGCAACAACCTATAATTATTTAGAAATTATAGAACAATCTTTAATAAAAGCACAAGAAAATGAAAAGGTGCTTGAGGTTATTAAGGAAAAAGGTGTAGATGTAGGTTATCTTAAAACTTGCAAAACACTTGAAGAATATAACTCTAATTGCTGGAATGATGAGGAGGATTTCAATAAGAAACTTACCGAAGAAGAATTTGATTTATTAAAGAGGTATTTTGAAAATGAAAATAATAAATAGAGCAAAGATAAAAGGAATGTCACTAGACAATGAATGTAAAAGTGCAAAAGTATGTGTAGAATTTGATAATGATACTAAATATTGTTTTTGTTATGGTATAATAGATTTACACTATGATGAATATTTAGATAAGTGTAAGAATTGTAAAGCCTTTGAGAGAAATATGCCTGATAGAAAAGTAGACTTTAAAAAGGTGATTATGTAATGAGTAGACTAGATGAGTTTATGAATACATTATCTAAATTAATAACAATAACTAATTTAGATAATTATGGTATTAATCTTGATTATAAATCAATAAAGGAAATTTTAAATGATTATAAGAATATGTGTCAAGAAAATAAAAATAATGATAAGCAACAAGTTAAATAATTTTCTTGTATAATATATTTTGTAAGGAGATATAAAATATGAAAAAAATTGAATTTACACTTAACATACCTAATGAGTCTAATTTAGTAAACTTATGTACAGGTATGGTTCACCACGCTAGTGAATTTAAGAGTGATATTACTTTATCAGTTGATAAAGGACATAAGATTGATTTAAAGTCTATCTTAGGTGTAATGAGCCTTTGTATGTCTAATGGTAAAGATATTGTTATTGAAATTACTGGTAGTGATGAAGATGGTGCTTATATGTGCTTAGAAAAGTACACTAATTTATATAAGCAAAATTAAAAGAGTATAGGTACTCTTTTTTTTTTATTTGTAAAATATCAAGAAAATTGTATAATATTGAGTATTAAAAAATTGCTAAATTATATGATTTATAAATAAGTAAATTATTTGTCATATGTATATTAAATTAATAGAAAGTGAGGGGTACTTTATGCCTTATGGATATGTTTATATAACGACTAATACTATAAATAATAAAATATATATTGGACAACATAAAAGTGATACTTTCGATAAACACTATTATGGGAGTGGTTTACTAATTAATGAGAGTATTAAGAAATATGGCATTGAAAACTTCAAGTGTGAGATACTTGAATGGTGCAATTCATTTGAAGAATTAAATGAGAAAGAAATATATTGAATTGCTAAGTATGATGCGATGAATTTAGATATAGGTTATAATTTAAACAAGGGTGGAACAGGTGGTGATATTTTTAATCAATTACCAAAAGAAAGACAACTTGAATATATTGAGAGATGAAAATTAGTTAAAGAAAAAAATGGTACATTACATTTAGCACCTAAAAGTGTAGGTCATAAGCATAGTGATGAAACTAAGAAACTTTTATCTAAATTGCATAAAGGCAAACATCATAGTGAAGAAACAAAAGTAAAAATTGGTAAATCATTGAAAGGTAGAGTTGTTTCAGAAGAAACAAAACAAAAAATAGGTGATGGTAATAGAGGTAAATATGTTTCAGAAGAAACAAAGAAAAAAATCTCTAAAAATAGAGAAGGAAAAACCTCTGGAAATAAGAATAAAATAGCAATTAATAATGGCACATATAATAAATATATAGATGCTAGTGAGTTAGAATATTTTTTATCTATTGGTTTTGTAAAGGGGACAGTTAATAAAGGTAAACCAACTAATAGAAAAACTAAAGGTTCTACTGGAATGAGATGGTATACTAATGGTGAGCATAGTGTGTTATGCTTACCTGAAAATAAACCTGAAAATTATTATCTAAAATATAAAAGGAAGGAGGAACAATAATATGCTTCCTGTATGGTTGACTATTGTTTTAGCACTAGGTGGAAGTGCATTAATATCAGCAACAGTAAATCTAATATTCAATTTAGTGGTGAATAGTGTAAAGAAAAGACAGCAACAAGCAAAATTAATAGCAGAAGAACTATCAAAGAAAGATGAGGTTGTAAAGAGAGGTATACAAGCACTATTAAGACACGAACTATATGATTTATATAATGAGTATTATCCAAAAGGGTATGCACCATTAGATGTTAAAAATGATTTTGAAAATATCTATATGGGTTATCATAATTTAGGTAAGAATGGTGTAATGGATGGAATGCACGAAAGATTTATGGGATTACCTGAGTATGATAAAAGAGAAGTTAAGCAAAGATTAGTAGAGTAATCGAGGTATATAATATGAACTATCAAAAATTAAAATATAGTCAATATTTTATAGATACTTCAAATGACTATAACGATACTGGTGATGCTAGATTTTATATAGAATATAAAGATATTAAATACATTTATAAAGGTAGATTATGCCACGCTAATTATGAAGTTCATTATGAGCCAGAAAGAAATGTAATACAAATAAACTTTGAAGAAACTAATGGTAAAAAAGATTGATTTGTTAATTTTATGTTTGTAGAAAAATATTATGATAGTTTTATTTGGGAAGATAAAAAAATAACATTAAGAGTTCATAATGGTTGAGCAGCAATGTATAAAGCAATGAAGCATTATGTAAGAAATGAGTTTTGAGAATTAAAACGTAGATACCCTACAGCAAATGTTGAAATAATAGGTTGGTCACTAGGTAGTTCTCAGGCTATGTTATGTGCCCAAGATTTAAATTATAATTATGGTATTAAACCTCATTTATATACTTATGGTAGTGTAAACCCATTTAAGACAAATATATTCAATAGACATAAAATTAAAAAATATTTAAGAGATTGTTGTAATGAAGTATATAACTTTTGTGATGTTAATGATATAGTAACTTATTTACCACCTAGATTATTTGGTTTTATAAAGATTAAGAAAGCAGCATTAGATAGACCTTTATTATTTTGAAGATTATTTAACCCTTGAAAATATCATACTCATTATGATAATGATGATTTATATAAAAGAGTTTATAAAAAAGATAGACGTAAATCGTGGAGAAATAAATAATAAATTGTATAATAGAATAGGAAAGGAAAAACGAATATGGACTTTTATCAAATATTTTGAACAATTATAAGTATATTAGTTACTGGTTTAACAACTTGGTTAGTAACAGTAATTACAAATTTCTTTAATAGTAAAATTAAAGACACTAAATTACAACGATATTTCAACACTTTAACAGATATAATTCAATCAAGTGTTATGGAAATTAATCAAACTTATGTAAGTGAAATGAAGAAAGCAGGAAAGTTTGATAAACAAGCACAAGATGTAGCATTTGAAAAGTGTATGACAATAATCCAATCTAAGTTGACACCTGAGTTAAGAGATTACATAACTGATAACTATGGTGATATTGCTAGTCATTTACAAACATTAATTGAAGCAACTGTATATCAAGTTAAATAATTTATCTTTTAGTTGATGACTTAAGATATTAAAAGTAAAGGTAGTAAGATAAATTATAAACTTACTACCTATTTTTATTAAAGGAGATTTATTAATATGAAAATAGTAGGTTTTGAACCAAAAGATATGAATATTAAGTTAGAAGATATTTTTGTTGATGTTTATTATGATAGACACCAAAAATTATATTCATTATGTCTAAGAGATAAGAATACTCAAAATATCTTAAGTGATTATCAATATGCAAGAGATAAAAAAGAAGCACAATTCACTAAATTAATGATGCAAGATGATATTAGAAACTATTTAGATGATAGTTATAATTTAATTGAAGAATTACAACAAGACAATGATACATTTAGATTTCCTGATTTACGTCAAGCAATAGATTTTTATTGAAAAGATAGAGATGTACATATTGAAAAAGTATCTATTGACAAATTAGTGAAAGACAATCATTTATTAAATGATTGGGATTTAGAGTCTTATCACCAAAGACAATGAGATAATAAGAAAGCAAGTGAGTTTTCTATTGATAAGAATAAAGTAAATTCAATGAGATTAAGTGAAGTTCCTTATGCAGTAAGACATAAAGATGGTACATTAGAATTGGGGGATGGTAGACATAGAACTAGAGCATTATATAATGATGGGTATAAGTATGTAAAACTTCCTGTAATAACTGAAAATATGTCTAAAACTAACAAAAATGCCCTTAAAAACGATTTTCTTAGTGAGGATGATAAAAGTATCGACCAAGAAATAAAAAGCGAAAATAAAGGCGATTTTAACATTAAGGAAGTATATCATTGTAGAGCAAAGAAAGATTTTAATAGAGAAATAAAAGATAGAATAATATGGTTTAGTGAAGATTTATTATACTCAATGAACTATGGTGAAAATATTTTCACTTGTAATCTATCTTTACATAACCCATTTGATGTAGGTAATACTGATTTATATATAAGAGATTTAATCCCTACAAAATTCTCAAAAGAATTTATAGACATAGCAAATAGATTAGATACAACACCAGAAGAATTATTAACATTTGATAGTGAGGCTAAAAGAATATTAAGTATTGTAGGTACAGTTAAGTTTGGAAACCTAGTTAAGTCAAAAGGTTATGATGGTATTACTTCAATAGAAGATGGTAATAAGTGTTATGCAGTATTTAATTTAGACCAAGTAGAAGTATTAGATATTGACTTAGGTGAAGAATTAAGTGAAGCATTATCTCCAAATGAAAATGTGCCTACAAAAACAGGAAAAGCCTATAAAGTATTTAGAGTTAAGAATGGTAAATTATATCCACCTATGGTTGCTAATCAAGGTGGAAAAGATACACCAATAGGTGTATGATTAGATGCTGAAGAAGGTGAATTTGCTGGTCTATCAAAAACAGGTAGACCACAAGTAAAATCAACAGGAAGTGGTAATTTAGCATATAGACCTGGTTGGCATTTAGGTGATATACCTAGAGCAAAACAATTTGATAGATTAAATAAAGAAACAGGTGAATATGAATTCCCTAAAGATTTTGTATGAGCAGAATGTGATTATGCAATGGATATAGATTATCAACCTGAGGCAGATGAACAAGGCTATATGAGAACTAAGAAGGATGAACAAGGTAATGTTACTACATATAGGGGTGACAAATATCAACATTCACTTGCTGGCTTAAAGAAACTTCCACATCTCGGTTATTACAAATATAGAACTAACCCAAATCCAGATACAGTGCCTTGAGTAATTACTGGTCAAATGAAAGTCAATAGACTATTAAGTGATGATGAAGTAAATGAAATCTTAAAACAAAAGGGTATTGAACCTATACATAGACAAGGTGGAGATAAGACACTAAAAGAATTGGGTTTACAAGAAAGTTTTAAAGAAGATTTAACTAACCCTAATAATTATACTACTGAGGAACACAATGACTATACTTTATATACATTTAAAACTGAATATGGTGAACAATATGTTTACGAATATAAAACACTTAAAGGAATTATGTCAGAAATAATGGATAACTTTATTAATAATAAAGAATATATGAGTGATGATATGACTTTATATATTGAGTATAAAGATGGCTCTACTTATTATTTAGGTGGTTCATTTGATGATGATAAATTTAAGAAAACAGGAATTAAGAACGTTATTATAGATAATGGCACTTATGCAGTATTTGGTGAGTGAATACCTAGAATAGAAGGTGGTGCTTTATATATAGAAACACCTTTCACAAATAAAGGTAATAAAGAATTAGAAGAAGATTTAACCCAACAAGAACAAAAACAATTAGATGAAATAGATAATCTAGTTAATGACTTATATAAATTAAGACAACAATCAATTCAACAAGATGGGGAATTTGGTATAGGTAATTTAGTATTTAAAGAAATGAGGAATATGGGTTATTTAGATAATCTAAAAGAAATAAAAAGAAAACTACAATCTAAAGATATGAGTTTAGAAAAATAAAAAAAAATGTCACAAATATAATATAACTTTTGCGACAAATATATTTATTGTATAATACTTATGAGTATATTATTTAAATATATCTAGTAGTAGAATACTACTACTTTTTGAGAAAGAAAACTAACAAAAGAAAGAATTTCACTAAATCATACCCTAAAAGTATGCAAAAATGAAAGTGAAATTTAATGAAAGTGTTTTCAAGAAAACGTTTTCATATATAGAAAGGGGAAAATTTGATGAATTTAGATAATTTTAACCTAGAAGAATTGAATAACCTTTCTAAAGAAGAAAGGGAAGCAGTATTAAAGATATTAAAGGAATATTCCCTCGATGGTAGTTCTAAATATCTTAATGAATTAAAATATGCTGATTATAAAGAAGTACCAGTTGACATTGAAACATTCCTAACTGATGATAGATATATGGGAATTGCTTGGAAAGATGCAATGGGTAATTCAAAGGTATATCCATTTTGGATGGAACAACTTAAAAAATTATTCCCTAATAATTTAGACACAAATTATACAGTATTACTTGAAACAGGTTCTCGTGGTATAGGTAAATCAGAAATAGCGTGTGCAGCAGTAGCACCTTATATGATGTATAGATTAATGTGTATGAAAAACCCACAAGAACATTTTAACTTAAAGTCAAGCGATAGCATATTCTTTGCATTTATGAATATTGACTTGAAAGCAGCAAAAAAGATTGCAGTTACAAAGTTCCAAAAGAATATTCAAATGTCACCTTGATTTATGGCTAGGGGTAAGATGACTACATTTGAGAATAACCCTTATTGAATACCACCTGAGCCTATTGAGATAATTATTGGTTCTCAATCAAGCCACACTGTAGGAAAAGCAGTATATTTTATATTTGTAGATGAAATTAACTTTATTAGAAATCAAGATATTGATGTTCAAAAAGAAAAAGCAAAAGACATTATTGATACAGCAGTTGCTGGTACAAAGACACGTTTCATATATCAAGGTAAAACATATGGTTTATTAGCAGTAGGCTCATCTAAACGAAGTGAACAATCATTTATGGAAGAATATGTACAATTAGTTGCACAAACAGAAGGTGAAAATGCTTTAATTATAGATAAGCCTATTTGGGAAGTAAAACCAAAAGAAACATATTGTGGTAAAAAGTTCCTAGTTGCAGTAGGTAATAAATATTTAGATAGTTTAATTGTTCCAGAACAAGATTATGAAAACATAGGTGCATATAAATCAAAAGGTTATCAAATAATTGAAGTGCCTATTGAATTATTATCTGAATTTAAAAAAGATATTGAAAGAAGTTTGTGTGATTATGCTGGTATTTCATCAGTTAATGCAAATAAATATTTCAATGCAGCAATAGTTGAAGATTGTATAGTTAGTGAATATAAAAACCCATTCATTAAAGATGTTATAGAAGTAGGTAATGACAAAAAAGACCTTACTCAATATAAAGATTTCTTTGATATGAATAATGTTCCTAAAGAATTAATGCACAAGCCACTATTTGTTCATATGGATATGTCAACAACTGGAGATATGACAGGTATTGCTGGTGTATGAATTATAGGAAAAAAGGCTTCAGGTGATGAAACACCATCAAAAGATTTAGCATTTAGGTTAGCATTTAGTGTAAGTGTTAAAGCACCTAAAGGTAAACAAATTAGTTATGAGAAAAATAGAAAGTTTATTCGTTGGTTAAAAGAAGTAGGTTTTAATATTAAACAAATTTCAACAGACTCCTTCCAATCAACAGATACATTACAACAACTTGCTAGTGAAGGTTATAAGACAAAAGTTATTTCAGTAGATAGAGTAGATAAAACAGAGAAACACCCAATATGTAGACCTTATGCTTACTTTAAGAGTGCAGTATATGAACATAGATTTGAGATGTATAAATCAGAAAGATTATTTGATGAATTTACAAATGTTGAAAGAAATAATAATACTGGAAAAATTGACCACACTAGAAATTATCACAAAGACGTTCTAGATGCTTGTTGTGGTGCAACTTACTCAGCAACAGATTTCGCAGAACAATTTGCTTATGAATTTGGTGAAAGCCTAGAAACAATAATAAATGTAAATAATGCAGACCCTAATCAATTCAAACAACAAGTTATTGTTGATTTGGAAAATGAATTAAAGAGAGTTATGGGTGCTGGTTATCTAAATGAAGAAGGCAAAGATAATGGTTTACTTATGCCAAAAGTACCAGACAAAAAACAACAAGCAACTGTTGATTTTATGAACATTGCCAACGGAATTATGGTATGATAATATAGGAGGTTATTTTTAAATGGAAGTAACAAATAAAGATTTTTTAGACAAGAAAATACAAGCAGTACCAAAAGAAGAAAAGAATTTTGGTGTTGACACTAACGACACATTAATAGATAATATTGCTCAATCTGCAATTAATAGCAAATTAGACGTTACTGATTTAGAAAACTTCTTATCAGTTGCTAGAACAAGAGAATCTTATTATCAAATATTAGATAATATGAAAGATGATAATATCATTAAAGCAATAATTGAAGCCTATGCAGAAAACGTTACTGAAACAAATGAAGATGGTAGCAAAGTATGGGTTGAGAGTGAAGATGCTAATGTAGTAAAATATGTAACATATCTTCTAAAGGCATTACAAATAGATAAAAATATTTATAGTTGGGTATCAAGTTTTATTACTTATGGTGATGTTTACTTAAAATTATTTAGGAAATCAGAATATGAAGATGATTTATTTGATAGTGAAGAAGTAGACACAAAACAAAAGTTAAATGAAGCACTTGCTGGAAATGATGAACCATTAAAGAAAAAAATAAATAAAGAAAGTAAAGAACTAAATGAAGGCTTAAAAATAGCATACTTCCCTGAAACAGACCACTTTACAAATTATGTTGAAATGGTTTCTAATCCAGGTGAGATGTTTGAATTAACTAAATTTGGTAAAACAATGGGTTATATTAAAGCACCTTATAATGTAATTAATACTAAGTTATCAACAGATAGACAAGATTCATTGTGGTTAAATCAAATGCAATATAATGTAGTACAAGATGATGTTACATTATTCCAAGCAACTGATTATGTTCACGCAGTAATGGATAGTGGTGATAATAGAGTTGATGAAACAGTAAATATTTATAATGATGCTACTAGTAAAGATAGTGGCTTAAATGCACATACATATAATGTTAAACGTGGTAAGTCAATGTTATACGATTGGTATAAAACTTGAAGAGAAATGTCTTTACTTGAAGATGCTATTATTTTAAATAGATTAACAAAATCAAGTCTAGTTAGGATAATTCAAATTGAAGTAGGTGATATGCCAAAAGATATGATTAGTTCACACTTACAATCAATTAAAGCAATGATGGAACAAAAGAGTGCATTACAAACAAATGCTAATTATAATGAGTTTAATCAACCTGGTCCAACAGTAAATAACATATATGTCCCTACTCACGAAGGTAAAGGTAATATAAGTGTAGCAAATGTAGGTGGTGACTATGACCCTAAGCAATTAACAGACCTAGAGTTCTTTAGAGATAAATTCTTTGGTAGTACAGGTATTCCAAAACAATTCTTTGGCTTTACTGAAGATGGTGCAGGTTTTAATGGTGGTGAGTCTTTAAGTATTATATCAAGTCAAGTAGCAAAGAGAGTTAAGAGAATACAAAGTGAGATTATCTCTATGCTAGAAGATTTAATAAATATATTATTATATGATAGAAAACTATTCAACTATATAAATAACTTTAAGTTAAGAATGGTTACACCTCTATCAAAAGAAGAAATGGATAGAAGAGATGCTCAAACAAATGCTTTAGGTGTATTAAGAGATACAATGAGTGTTCTTGAAGATGTACAAGATATACCTACTAGATTAAAGATAATTAAATCTCTATTACAATCTATTACAACTGACCCTGATATTATTCAATATATTCAAGATGAAATTGATAGATTAGAGAATGAGTCAAACCCAGAAGGTGAAGAAAGTGAAGATAATTCAGGTGAAAACCCTACACCATCTAGTTTAGGTGGTGGTTCAGCACCAAGTAGAGAACAATCATTAGATAATGCTGGTAATGAAATATTTGGTGGTGAAGAAACAACTAATGAAGAGCCTAATTTAGAAACAAATGAAGAAGGTGGTGAAGGTAGTGATTACTTACCATCATTTAGTGAATTAGGTGTAGAATCAAATGATATAGAAGAACAATAATATTGTATAATAGTATTGAAAGGAATTAACTAAATATGATTACAAATAACGATTGTATTTTACTTTTAAGTGATTTAGAGAATAATGGTAATATAGATGCTGGTAATTTAATTATGAAAATTGCTGGTAAATCAAATATTGATTTAGATGTTCTAAAGTTTATAAATGATAATAAGCCCTTAGAAGTAATTGAATTTTATGAACATATAAGAAAGAATTACAATAAAAAGAAATCTAATCTATATATTAATATAGTAAAGGAGATAGAGCAACCATATGAGGTACTAACTACTCTATCTTCATTACTAACTCAAATATTATTATATAGTAAGAAATTAGAAGATAATCAAACTCTATTTTTAAAACATAGTAGAGCAGAAGAAATATCAAAAGTATTAGCCTATTATTTTAAAACATATGATATAACAAAGGCTATACAACTATTAAAATTAATAAAAGCAGACCTTTTAGCACTAGAAACAGTACAAGGTCGTAGAAAATAATGAATATTAATGAAAGAAATGAAAATAAAATTTTGCTAAATTATATGTATAGTGTGAACTATATTATAAAACTAGCACTTTTAATAAGTGAAAGTGAGGGAGTTTAGAAATGTTAGAAACATTAAGTGATACTAAATTTCAATATACAAAATTAACACCAGAAGAGCAAAAGGAAAGAGGTATATTAGGTACACTATATGGACCTATTGCAGATACAAAGCAACCAACTAGAAATGGTAGATTGTACCCAAAGGAAGCGTGGGAAAATGCAATTAACGACCCTATATTTCAAGAACAATTAAGAAATCACGCTGTACTTGGTGAGTTGGAGCACCCAACAGATAGAGATGCTATCGACCCAACTAAAGCGTGTATGTGTTTAGCAGACACACCGAAAATTGGAAAAGATGGTTTACTTTATGGGGAGTTTCATATACTGGACCTGCCTAATGGACGTATCTTAAAAACATTATGTGATTATGGTACTAAGATTGGTGTTAGTTCAAGAGGTAATGGTGATGTAACTGAGGATTACGATGGTAATTCTAGTGTTGAACCATCAACATTTGATTTAACTTGTTGAGATGCAGTAATTCTACCAGCAGTTGAGAAAGCAAGAATGAATTATGTTACAGAAAGCCTAGACCAAGATAATCAAAAAAAGTTAAGAAAAGCATTAAAAGAATCACTTTCACAATCTAGTGAAGAAGATAAGAAGATAATGAAAGATACATTAAAGAATTTAGGTATTAAATTAACAGAACCTAAAAAGAAAATTAATGAAGATATTAACACTCAAGAGAGTGATAATATAAATACAAGTTCAAATAGTTTAGTTGAAAGCAAAAACTTAGCAGTCGAAGATAACGAGGCTAATCAAGTAGTTAATCAATTAAAAGAGGCTCTAAAGAGTAAAGTCAATGCTGAAAGACAATTACGAGAACTTCAAGAACAATTAGCAGTTAGTGATACTAAGGTTAAAAAGTTAGAAGAGGAAGTTAGTAGGTATAAAAAATCTACTATCAATTTGAGTAAACAAGTTAAAGAAAGTAAAGACTTGAATGAAGAAAATCTAAAACTAAAAGAACAATTAGAAACAAAAGACAAAATGTTAAAGACTATGACAAATAAGGTTAAGTCTTTAAATGAAAGCATTGAGAAAAATGCTCAATCTACTAAGTCTTTAAATGAGAGTATTTCAAATAATAAGAATGACCTTTTAAAACTAAAAGAGAATTTATTATTAGAAAAGAAATCTCATAAAGATGAAGTATCTAGTTTAAATGAGAAACTAGAAAAAGTAAAGAAGGAATACGACTTAAAATTAAATGAGTCAAATAGTAAATTAACAAAATCTATTAAATTAACAGAAAAGTATAAGAACTTTGTCAATGCAACAGTTGATAGATACATTGAATCTAAGGCAATTATGTTAGGTATCACATCTAATGAAATTAAGAATAGATTAAGTGAAAGTTATACTTTAGATGATATTGATAAGATTTGTGATGATTTACAAAGTTATAATTTAAGAATGAGTAGATTACCATTCAATGTGTCTAAGGGCACAAAAATATCTATTACAGAGAACAAGAAATCACAAGTAAAACAAAGTAATCCAATAGAAGATGATGACGATGTTAGTGGTTTAGTTGATATGTTAAATAGAGATTAAAAAAATATAATAATAAGAAGGAAGATTAACAAATATGGCAACATTAGTAGAAAAGTATGCTAAGAGAGTAAACTTAGCAGAGAAATTATACGCTAAGCGTAATGGTGGTGCTCAGTTAAGTTCTGAAAAGAAGATGATTCTTGCTAACGTTTTAAATAACCAAGCACAATTCTTCAATTCAAGATTAACAGAGAATTTTGATAACTCAGTATCTCTACAAAGAAGTGATATTGGTGCATTTAAAGTCTTCTGTCAGGATATTACAACTGCAGTATTACCTAACTTAATTATTGAAGATTTAATGATAGTTTACCCAATGACTTCAATCACTGGTTCTCTATCATATATGGAGTATGTAAAGGGTTCAAATAAGGGTGCATCAACAGTTGGTGACTTAATTGATAACCCATTCAAACTAGGAACAGTAGACCCTAACTACACAAGTTCAACAGTAATTGAAAATCAACCAGTAGTTTCAGGTAAGATTACATTAAAGTGGGGACCAGTTGTTCCAGGTTCTATCGCATTTAAGATTGGTGCTGATACATTCTTTGATGATGGTAATGGTGTATTATATAAAGGTACATTCGCATCTAAGAGATTTGTTCAAGTTCAAAAGGATGCAGAAGGTAGACTTGAAGGTGTAGCAGGTCATTATGTAGTAGATGCTGGTACAGCTACAGCAGTAGGTACAGTAACTTATGGTTATGCTAGTTCAAAGGCAGTAAATGGTGCTATTTATGATGCAGCAAAACCTGAAATTACATTTACTGAGGCTCCAGTAGTTGAAGGTACAGTAGAAATCAATTACTTATATAATAATATCGCTATTTTACAACAAGATATTCCAACTCTTACAGCAGTAAGAAAGGCTATTACTCTTGAAGTTAAATGGAGAACTATTAGAATTGAATATTCTGCAATCGCAGCATTCCAACAAAAGTTAGAGTTTGGTTCTAATTTAGGTGATGACTTAAATGTTAGAGCAGTTTCTCAATTAAAGTGGGAAATTGATAGTGAAGGTGTTGATTTCCTAGTTGCAAATGCAACAGTTGACCCAGAAGTAACATTCAACTTTGCTGAAAGAACTGGTGTATCTTTAAAGCAACAAGCAGAAGGTTTCTTAAATACACTTAATATTGCAAGAGAAAAGATGTATGTAGCAACTCAAAAGTATGCTCCTAACTATATGGTTTGTGCTTACTCAGTATTACAAGTATTAAATTACTTAGATGGATTTAACCCAGCACCTTTCAAGAATAATATCGCTGGACCATTCTATGCAGGTACTATTCAAGATATTAAGGTTTATGTATCACCTAGAATGACAAGAGATACATTCATATTAGGTTTACACGATGGTGAGTTCAATACATCAGCAGCAGTATATGGTACATATATGGCAATTATGCCAACTCAATTATTACAATTACCTGATTTCACAACAACTCAAGGATTTGCAGTTGGTTATGACCTTAAGTTATTAAATAAGGCATTATTAATCGCAGGTACTATTACAAGAAATCAAGACGTTCTTGAGATTTCTACACAAGACTAGTAATTGCTTAATTAGAAATTAGAGATAGATTAATTCTATCTCTTTTTTTTATTTAAAATAAATTTTTCTTGACAAATTTTATTCTATCGTTTATAATAGTAGATGATGATATTAGGAGGAACTTATATGGAAAATATCACTAGATTTAATTTTTACAATGCACACCCAGAGGGAAAGAGAGTAGGTGATTGTGTTAAAAGAGCAATATCATTAGTAGCACAAATGGATTATCACCAAGTTCAACTTGAACTAAATCGTTATAAGAAGATTACAGGTGCTAAAACATTTAACTCAGATTACAACCCACATAAGTATTGTGAGAATGTATTATTTATGACAAAATTATCTTTCCCAGCAGAGAAAGGTAAGGCTAGAATGAGTGGTTATACATTTGCTAAGTATTACCCTAAGGGTAGATACATACTTAATATGGCAGGTCATTGGACAGCGTGTATAGATGGTGTTATATATGATACTTGGGATTGTAGAGATAAGTGTGTGTATACAGCGTATGCAATGAATGAACCTGAGGTTGTTGAAAGACTTAAAAAGGCAAAAGATGACCAAAAGATTTATGAGGAACAACAACGTAGACACAAAGAAGAAGAAAAGATGAAGGCTAGAAAAATCAAAGATAAGTATGCTAAGAAGATTAAGCCACTACAAAAGAAAATCAAAGAACTTGAAAAGTTAATGGCTAAGGAACTTGAAAACATTAAGCAAAATGGGTAGATTTAATTCTACCCTTTGTAAGCGTTTTAACAATTTAATTGTATAATAATATGCCAAAAGAAAACTATACTAACATTATGGAGGAGAATAAGAAGATGGGTATCAAAGAATTATTAACAATGTATTTAGGAAATGAGATTAAGTTAATGTATAAAGACTTAACTTATGTTGTAGGTGTATTAAAACGTAATGGTGATGATTTTTTTGTAGATAATACTAAATTAAACTTAGATGATATTAAAGGTTGGGACTTAACAAAATAAAAAATTCCTTATTTTTGATTTTTATTTTTAAGTTGATAGATTATACCTTACATAAATAAAAATCAATTTTAGGTGGGTTAGAACGAGTTTAGGAAAGGATTTGATATTAATGAAAATAGAAACTTGTGAACAATATGTATTAAATGAATTAGAGAATACTAGGAATGAGTTATTCTTAGTTAAGAAAGAACTTGAAGAGAAAGATAAGTATATAGATAAAACTTACTATAGGTTATTTAATAAAACTCTTGGGTATATAACTAATGTTGATTTTGATTGTAGTAATGATGGTGTCTTTAGTATTGGTAAAATTAGTTATGGAAGTAAAGAAGATGCTATGCTAATTGAGGTAATAAATAACAACCACGTAGATATAAACAATTTCATATCTAAATTGGTAGAACACAATTCTTATTTATTAGGTGATGAACATAAGTTAATATTTAAAGAAGAAGTAGACAATATTTTTATAGGTGCTAATCAATTAAATTCATTAATCAATCTTTTAAAGTAAAGGAGAAGTAATATGAGATTAAAGAATATAGATGTATTTGGCTTTAAGGGTGCAATTAGAGGTATGAGAAACCCTATGAATAGTTGGTACAAAGGTGATAGTAAGTTTGGCTATAATGAATATGGAGAAACTATTGACATAGGTGAGAATGACTTTAATCTAATGAAAAATTTAATTAAAGCAGGTGGTGAACATAGAAAGTTTCTAAGAATGATACACGTTCAATTTGACTTAGATGCACCTAGATACTTTTGGTCAGAGTTTGATACTTATAAATTTAATACAAAGAATAGTTGTTCAACAATGCACAAGTTATTATCTAAAGACCAAGTAATAACAAAAGATATGTTCCAATATTGTGATTTAGATGATGATATTCTAAATGCAATAGTTTTAAGATTAGAGAAAATTAGACAAGAGTATGTGGAAACAAATGATGCTAAATTACTTGAAAGGGCAAAACAATTATTACCTGAGGGTTATTATCAAAAGAGAACTATTGACACTAATTATGAAGAATTATTAAATATCTATTTTCAAAGAAGAAATCATAGATTAAGTGAGTGGAGAGAATTTTGTAATGAGATAGCAGGTTTGCCTTATTTTCAAATGTTTATTAATGCGAAAGAGGGTAAATATGATGAGGAAGACAATAAATAATTCAATTCAAATAATTCTCTTATTAGCAACATTAATAACTTCAATTATATTTTTATGTTTATAGGAGAATTAACGTGAGTGATAGAGTAGATAATTTAGTTCAAATGCTAGACACATATGTTGATGATGGTGGGTATCATCTAAATGTTAATGTATTCAATCGTGAAATGCTATTAGATGCACAAGCACACCCAGAGAAATATCCACAACTTACAATTAGAGTAAGTGGCTATGCAGTTAATTTTATTAAATTAACAAAAGAGCAGCAAGACGATGTAATTTCAAGAACTATACACGAGCATATGTAGGTATCAACTATGGAATTGTATCACGGAACATCAAGTATATTTGGTGAACTAAAAGAAATCTTACCACCAAGTGCAACCAATAATTTAAGAGAAGAATTTAGAGATAAGTTAAATGATTATATATTTTTAACTAATTCAACTATGTCTGCTTTTAAATATGCACAAAAATGTTGTAGTAAATTTGGTGGTAATCCAATTATATATTTATGTGAACCAAATGAAATAATATCACAAAATGGAACTGAATTTATTTGTGATTATGCAAAAGTAATTAAACTAATGTAATAGATAAATGAAAGGATAAGAAAGGGGTATATGAATGTATACTTTACAATTATCTAATCATTTATTTGTTGATATTAACATTGGTGATTTATTTATCTATAAAAAAGATAATACTTGTATAATAAAGTATGTTAGAGATGATTATAGACCACCATTAAATGAATTTACAATAGAAATAATATCATTTTATAGCAAAAGACATTTCATATTTAAAAGAGATAATGGGTATTATTGATGAGAAGAAATAAAATATTAAGATAGAACGTAGGTCTTTAAGTGTAGAAACGCTACCACCACTTACTGAATATTCTATCTTCAAGACGAAAAGAGCCTAGTGGTAGAGGCTTTTTTTGTTAATTAAAGTTTTTTATTATTGACAAATTAATTTTTATCTTATATAATAGTTATAGTAATACATTGTGGAGGTATCTATGTATAAAATTAATGATTTTAAAAGTAAAATGGGACAACAACTTGAAAGTGAGGTATTAGAACATATCTTAAATAATTTCTTTTTAAGTAGCCACTCTATCGAAAAGTTAGATGTAAGAAGTAATCTACTTGTTAGGTATAAAGATGGAAATGTAAATAAGAAATTAACTAAGGCTAACATTATAAATGATATTAGACAAAATATAGTGTTAGCATATTATAATACAGATGGTAGTGTTAATATTGCAGTAAGTGAATATAACTACTATGTATTTGAATATCAAGATGAGAATGCAAGTGAGTATGTTGTAGATAAGTGGCGACTTGTAACTTATAAAGAACCATCTTGGTATGGAATTAATATCTTTGATAAGCAACAAATGGCTAAGGATGGCTATGATAGAAAATATTAAATAGAAAGGAATGATTATATGGAAATTAAAACATTAGGTGATTTAAGAGATTTTGTTAAAATGTTAGAAGGTTTCAATGATAATATTACATTAGAGTTTAGTAATAGATTTGAAGAATTTGAATTAAGTAGTGAATATAAAATAAATTTACCAGATAACATTATTACTATACCTACAAGATTAATAGGTAGTGCATTAAAAGGTACACATAGAGTATTAGGAGGTAAAGAGTAAATGGTTATTAATGGTTTAACTTGGGAATTAAAAATAGGTGATAATGTAGGTGATAACCTTTTAGGTATAACTGAATTTAATGAACCAAAGATATTAATTAAGAAACAAGAAAATAAAGAAAATATGAAGAGAGTATTATTACACGAGATAGTTCACGCTTATTTATATAGTTATGGCTTAGCACCAACTAAAGATAAAGTTATGAGTGAAGAAGAGATTTGTGATTTTATTGCTAATAATTTAGATAATCTTAAATCATTACATATTGATGCTTTATGCGAATTAGATTTAATGTAGAGGTAATATGATATGGAATTAAAATTAATGGATTATAGAAATGTATTTACTAAAAGTATTGAGATAAAAGAAAATGAATTGGTAGTTATCTCTATAATATCAGGTGATTGTGTTTTATTTACACCAGAATATGTAGATAGTAATAATGATAGAAGTTTTAGTATATTTGATGGTATGGTTAGATTTTTAGCCACAAAAGAAAATATTGATAAAGCAAATAACATTTCAAATTCTTATGAACTATTAGAAATCTTTAATAACAGTAAAGAATATGAGATTGGTGAGGAGTGAAATTAATATGAAACTATTAATAGTAGTCGATGCACAAAATGATTTTATTGATGGAGTATTAGGAAGTGAACAAGCAGTTAAAGTAGTTCCTAATATTTGTGAAGAGATTAAAAACTTTGATGGTAAGATAATATTTACACAAGATACTCATTTTGAAAATGATTATTTTGAAACACAAGAAGGTAAAAAGTTACCTATATTACATTGTGTAAAATATTCTAAGGGTTGGCATATAAATGATGATATATTAAATGCTTGGTTTGACCATAGTGAATTATATCCATTTATATTAGAAAAATATTCATTTGGAGAATATTCTTGGGGAAGTTATTTAATAAGTATATTTGCTAATAAAGGTTTAGATTTAAATGAATTAGAGGAAATAGAATTAATTGGTTATTGTACTGATATATGTGTAATAAGTAATGCTCTAATTTTAAAATCACTATTTCCAGATGTAGTAATTAAGATAAAAGAAAATTGTTGTGCTGGTTCTACAATGGAACTACATAGCAAAGCAATAGATGTAATGAGAAGTTGTCAAATAGAGGTGATATAATAATGGCTAGATATAGTGAACCACTAACATCAACTAAATATGGTGAGCCACAAACATCAAATGAAAAAGTAAATCACCCATCACATTATAATGATGGGAATATTGAAGTAATAGATTACATTGAAGATAAACAATTAGGGTTTTGTCTTGGCAATGCTATTAAGTATATATCAAGAGCAGGTAAGAAATATAAAGATAAAGAAGTAGAAGATTTAAAGAAAGCAATTTGGTATATTGAAAGAAGAATATATGAATTAGAAAAGGAAAATAAGTAGATATGTTAGAACAATTTAAAGAACTAGGTTATGTATATCAATTACCAAAAGGTAGAGATAAAACATTATATCTAGTAAAGCAAGATAAAGATTATACAAAACAAATATTTATAGAGTATGATAAAAAAGAAGCAAAGATATATGTATATAAAATAAAAGATACAATAAAGAAAAATGACTTACTTATGCCAAAAGAAGTAGAAGCAATATTAAGTTTCTTAGTAGATAATGGTATAGGTGAGTATGAGATAGTAAAAGAGGAAGAATAAAAAATTATCTTTCTCTTTATTGTCTTTATATAAAATTTATGCTAAATTATATGATATTTCTAAAAAGTAATTAGTGGGAATAGAAAGGTAAGTGATTAGATGGAAAAGAAAAAGAAGAATAACTTAATTCAATATAATAGAGGTAAGGTAGAAGATAGTTGTGATTTCTTTAATTCAACTATGGGTAATTCAGATATAGCAAGTGGTGGTGTAAGTGAAGATAAGAAAAGAAAGATAGAACATAGAAGAATAGATGAAGGTGGTCTATCAAGATTATATAACCACATAAAAGACCAAGATACTTTTGCAGTAATAGGTAGTCAAGATAAAGATACAGGTGAAGATAGAAGTGAAGAATTATATCATACAATAATGAACCCTAAATATAAACTAAGAGGTTTTAATTGATTTATGGGAAACTATAAGTATGAAGATGGAACAGTAGGTAGAGAGAAATCAATTATCTTATATAACATTAGTAAAGAAGATGCTTTAAAAATAGGTAAGAAATTAAATCAAGAAACAATACTTTGAAAAGATGATAATTTCTTTGGTTATATTTATGTAGATAATGGTGAAGTACCTAATTGGAATAAAGGTGGTTTTAAAGGTCTTATGTCTTTTGATTTAGACAAGATAGAAGAAATAGGTGGTAGTAGTCAATTAGTAAATAAAGGTTGGTCTATAGGTAATAAACTTAAGAGTAAAAATAAACCATTTGTATATGAATGCTTCTTAATAGAACCAGCATTGAGAGATGGTTATGTAAGTGAATACTTAATTGATAGTTATACACTAAATGAAAGTGGTGAACAAAAAACAAAAAGATTATTCACTAACCCTCAAAAAATAAAAGAAGATGTAGTTAAAAAAGTAGACCTATCTCATTTACACGACAGTGAAATAAAGAAAATAATTAGAACAAATTATAAAGGAACACAAAAAGAAAGATTAGATTTTAACTTTGCTCGTAAGATAGATAAAGAAGCAACATTAGTAAAAGAAACAGATAAGGCAGTATTACTTCAATTAAATTATTATACTTGAAATAAAGAGAGAACTGACTTAGTTAAAAAATCTATTCTTGCTTGATTTCCTAAGAGTGCTTTATTAAGTCCTAATATTTCGCATTCAAATATAAGAGTGGTAGAGAATATAGGTCAACTAATAAAAACGCAAAATAGGGGTATTAGAGAGAGTGTAGAAGGGTATTTCACTAAGAAAGAAATAAATGAATTACCAAATGAGTTAGAAAAATATTTTCAAGAACAAAAAATACCTAAGTATTATAGTGTATCAGTAAATGAGTTAGAAGATGGTAAATATGAACTACAAGGAATTATAGACTATGGAGAGTTAAATCACGACCATAGATACTTTGATGAGAAGGCAAAAGAGTTCTTTAATGAAAAAGGTATAGAAGTAAATATAAGTGAACCTAAAGAGTATATGGGTGAAAGGGATGAAGATAACATATATTCAAGTATTCACTGCATTAGAAAAATATAAATAAATTGTATAATATAGTGGGTTAATATGTAGGACAATAAAACTCACTATATTTTGTTTTATATAAAAATTTAGAAAGTGTAGGTTGAATTATGAGAACAGAAGACGCATTAAAAAAGATAGTAGATAAAACATTTGAAATAGTAGGTAGTCACTTAGATGAGGAAAGACAAGCGAGAATAGATGCTGATGATGAACTTAAACAAGAGGTTCAACAAGAAATACAACCAAAATTAGATGACTTACAAGATGATATAGATACTGTATCAGGTGATTTATCAACGCATACTAATAATACTAATAACCCTCATAATGTTACAAAAGAACAATTAGGGTTAGGTAATGTTGTAAATGTAGACATTACTACTTTACTATATTCAGTATTGACAACTGGAACAACAGGAACAATATCACAAAGTGACTTAGATAAACTATTTAATGCAAAATACCCACTAATAATAAATGATAATAAATTGTATTATGGTGTAGGTGTAGATAGTAATAATAATCATATTTTTGTAACTAAGATTAAGAGTACAACTACTAATGATGTTTATAATATTCTATTAGGAACTATATTAGTACAATCAAATGGTAGTTGAAGTTTACAAGATGATACATTACTTTCTACTTATAATTATGTAAAAATAGATACATTATTATCTAGTTTACAAACTACACTATCAAATTCAATAGATGAGGAAACTACTAGAGCAGTCACTAATGAAACTATATTAGAAGATGCAATAGATACATTAAATAGTAAGATAGGAATTGTAGAATTAAATTATAGTGACTTTGACCCTACAACAGAAACATTCACATTGACACAAGAACAATTATTAGAAGCTGCTAAAGACTATTGTATCATAATTATTCGTGGTGGTGATAATGATATTACATTATTCAAAACTAATATGTCAACTTTAACTGATAGAGATAATTATGCTACATTTGACTCTGTGCCTACAAATAGTCACATTAGTGGTGTAGTTAGTGAACAATCTGGAAGAATGATGGTAAATATGACAACTGGTGTTGCAACAATTAGTGATGAAAGTCAAACATATTACACTAGTGATAAAGTAAATGAGTTATTAGATGAGAAACAAGACATAGTAGTAATTCAAGCAACTGGAGATGAATTAGAAGATTTAACTTATAAAGCAGGAACATTATATTATTGTACATCTAATAGTGATTCATTTAGAGGAGGTAAATTATATATGGGAACAGGAAATAACTCAATAGAATTACTTACTTCAAATACAGTATCAACTAACCCAGCAATATCAACATTCTCAATCTCACCTACTAGTACAGAATATGGAAATGCTAAAACAATTAGTTATAGTTATTCATTAAAGAAATATGCACAATTTACTTCTCTTACAATAAATACTGGTGGTAGTGTAGTAGATACTTTAACACCTAGTGCAAGTGGTAGTGGAACAATAACAGGAAGTTATTATAATTCAACATTTACTTTAACTGGTGTAGCAAATGGTCAAACATATACAAGAAATGCAACAATATCACCTATATATAGACAATATTACTATGCAACAGATAGTACAACAACAAGTACAGTATTATCAAATTTAAAGAATGTAACAAGTAGTACAACAGGTGTATCAACATACTTAGAGTCAACTAGAAAGACACAAATAACTATGACTACGGGTGCAAGTGCTTCTACACCTAAATATGTATACTTTGTAATACCTACTACAATGTCATCTATAACTAAGGTATCAAGTGGTGGTTTTGAAGTTCCTATCACAACTATTTCTACATCAACATCATTTACTAATAGTTATGATGCTAGTTATAATGTAAGAGTATATAGAACAAGTAGTATGATTACAAGTTCAAGTATAACTTGGGATATAGAGTAGAAAGGGGAAAATAAATTATGGCAGATATTAGTTTATTTGGTAAATTAGTTCCAGAATATATGGATGGTAATTCTACAGGACCAGTAGCAGATGCTGGTGCAATAGATGGTAGAACAAATGCTTTAAAAGGTTGGCAATTAGAAACTTTTACTTTTGAATTACAAGATGGTACAACAGTAACTAAAACATTTTTAGTTAAAATAAGTTCATAAGAAACTTTAAAGTGGAAAGGAGTTAATTATGGATTTTTCAAATGTAAAGAAAATAACAATTCCTGAGGGTATTGTAAAAAATATAACCAATTCATCAGGTCAAGTTATATGGAAAGCAGGATGAACCTATACAATTAATTTAGGTGCATATATAACTAAATTAGCATATTGAACAGGAAATGATACAACTAAAAAATATATTACTACTAATACAACAGTAGAGGTTGATAGTGGTGATACATTATATATCTCAACAACAAGTGATGGTTGTCAAGTAGAACCAGATACATTACAATATCATTATACTATGTCTTATGTCAATTCAGACATAACAAGAACAGATGAAGATGATGGAGGTAGTGTAGAGGTATATGGTATAGCAACACCTAGTTTACAAGTATATACTTTAATAGGAAACTATACTAATGGTAGTGTTACATTTAGAAAGAACTCAGTTGTAGTTACACAAGCAGAATATGGAAGTTCACTTACTTATACTTGTACACCTAATACTGGTTATCAAGGTGGTGCTAGTGGGTCATTAACATTGAACAATAGTGATTTCTCATTAAATATGTCAACACACCAAGCAACAGTATCTTTAGGTAGTGCTTCAAGAATAACTTGGTCATTAAGTGTAACTCAAAGTAATTATGTAACTTCTTGAAGATATAAGATAGATAGTGGTTCTTGAGTAAATAAAACAGGAAATTATAATATAACAGGAATAGACTATGCAAGTAGTGTAACAATAGAAGCATTTAAGCCTAGTGATGATGCACAATATACATATGGCTCAATTAGTGGTGCAGGAACTTTCACTTATGGTGTTGGTAGAACTACTACATTAAGTTGTACAAGAAGTAATGTTATGTATACTATTACTTGGAAATATCAAATAAGTACTACTAGTGGTGTTCAATGAACTACTTCAACAACATCATATAAATATAATGCAACACCTAACCCATCAGATGTAAGTTCAGGAATACCATCATATGTTTATAGTAGTAAAGATGCACAAGATAGACAAGCACTTACTGGTTATGATAGTTTAGCAAAGGTAACTGCATCAAGAACTATTACTGCTCAATATAAGTGGCAATATATAATAGTTACTCGTGGTACAAGATGTACACCTAGTCCAAACTATTCACAAGAGTCTTGGGTAGATAGTGGAACAGTAATTACATTTACTGCAGATAGTAATTGTGCTTTTGATAGTAGTGGTACTGCAACTTCAACAACTACTGTAACCTCAGCAGGACTAAAATCAAAAACTGCAAGTTATATTTATGTAACAATAGGTGGAACACATTGTAGTGCTAACTACTCTACTGGTTGAATATCATATAATGCAAAGGTAACGTGGACAGCAGATGCAGCATATGCTTTCGATACATCGAATACTACTACAACATATGATTGAGTAACTACACCTGGTGGTACTTATTCACCTAACGCAAGTTATATAAAGAGATATACATTAACAATTTCAGTTACAGGAAGTTATGGTGGTTATTCGGTATCAAGAACTTCTTCACCTTACCAACAGGCTTCAACTGGAGAATTATCTAGTGGCTCAACAATTTATTATGGGGATGTATTAAGTGGTAGTTCAAGTAGTGGTGTTCAATATGGTGCTTGAGATTGTACACCTGATGATTTAACATTACCTACAGGTTCTTGGAATGGTGGTGCTACTACTTCACCTTCAATTTCTTTAAATGCTAGAAATACTGCGACAGCAAATTTATATAGAAGACATTCTAGTAATTATAATTGGGTTCATTTAAGTTCAAATTGAGGAATTAATGCATCAACAAGTTTAACTGATACTGGGTTAGATTTTGATACAACATATTATTATCACGTTGCAAGAAATCAAAATAGAAATTATTGAGTATGAAGTCCAAGTTCAAGTAATTATACAGGAACTAATGGTGTTACGGGAAGTGTAACTGCAAGTTTTACATTTACTAAAGGTGGTACTCAAACAGAAAGTAATTGGATTGGTGGTGGTGAAACACCTATTTCAACGGGTTCACAAGCAACATATACAGTTACTTGGAAATATATGCAAAGTTATGATAATTGAACAACTGCAACTGAAACTTATGCCTATGGTTCAACACCAAGTAGAAGTGACCCTGGTACAGTAACATCAGGAAATATGCGATTTGTAAGTAATAGTTGAAGTGATTTAAGTGCTATATATAGTAATAGAACAATAACAAGAAACTATACACAACAGGCTAATATTTCATTTAGTTTATCTCATTGTAGTTCAAATGTAGCATCTGGATGACAAAATGTAGGAACAACTATTACTTATACTGCTAGTAATAGTTGAGCATTTGATAGTAGTGGTACTACACAAGTAAGTACCTCAGTAGTTTCAGGTGGCACATATTCAAAGTCAGCAATTTGGTATTATGCAACAATTACTGGAACTAATTGTACTACTAGTCGTAGTAGTGGTTGATATAATGGAAATGTAACAGTTTATTGAGATGCAAACAAATATTATTATTTTAATTTAGCAGATATAGAAGTATCGCAAACAATTAATTGACCTGGAACATATGGTAGAACTGCTCATATTATGAATAGTAACAATTTCAATTATGGTAGTGGTTTACTTAATATGGACCATCAACTACGTAATACTTCGAATTTTGATGAAGAGGAATGGGTAACATATTATCAATCAATTATATATGTAAAAAATCAAACTAATTGGAATCTTCATATAGTAGTAGGTTTTCAACCTTATGGAACTTCTTCAGCTTCCGTAAATTATCTTCCTGGAAGTAATGGTATTGGAAATGTTGGTCAATTTTCGTATGAAACTACAGATGGCTATAGGTCAAGTACCTATATAACCATTATATTACAAAAAACTAATTATCCATATGAGGAAATTACAAGGTTTGATGTTCCTATTGGTTCTTCTTGTTAATAATTTAATAATTGAAAGGAAAAATAAAATATGAATATTGATAACATAAAAGCAATTATTAGTTTAAATGGTATGTGCCCATCTACAATCAAATGAAGATTAACAGATGATTGTAATTATGATTGCAGTTACTGTGTAAGAAAAACATTTAAATCGAGAGAACATCAAAGTACAGAACAATATAAAATTGATGAAGATAATTGTATTAAGATATGCCCAGAGGTTGCTAGAATAATTAAGGAACTTCCTGGGTATGTCAAACTAGATTTAATAGGTGGTGAATGTTCTCTTTTAGACTTACATACTATTTTAGATATATTGTTTAAAGAATGTGGCGATAAATTAAAAAGAATAAATTTAACAACTAATATGTCAATGAGTGTTGATTATTATAATGACTTAGCACAACTATGTTATTCCTATGGTTCAGAGATAGGAATAACTTGTAGTTGACATAGTGAATACATATCATTAGATAAATTTATTGAAAAGTTTTCTAAGATTAAATCTCCTACAAATCAAAAAGGAATTAGAATAGAAGCAGTGTCAAGAATAGATAATCAAGATGATATAAAGAAACTAATTGATATATGTGAACAAAATAATTATACTTACTTTATAGAAAGAAATTTATTTGCTAGTAAGGAAGAAAAAGACATATTAATTTGTCAAGCATCTAAAAAGAAAAAAGATAGATATAAAGTAATAACATATGACAATGAAACACATATGTATAAAACTAGAAATGAATTTATAACTGCAAGTGATTGTGGTGAAGGTAATTCAAGATTTATACCAGAAGGTTATTATTGCTCAAGAGATTATGATTATGTTTATATAGATTTTATTCAACATATGGGAAGAACAATAGACCCACTAAGTTGTAATATAAAAGAACCTTTAAAAGATTTTCACCCATTAAAAGAGCCTTTAATGTGTCCTTTTAGTGCTTGTACATTATGTGGTCAAATAAGTTTAAGTAAAGATATTGAGTTATTAAAGAAAGGAAATTAATATGGGGTTTTCAATAACTAACTCATCTTTTAATAAAGATATTTCTTATGTAGAGAAAAACGAAGTAGGTGATTGTATTAGTGTTAGTAAGATAAATGATGATATTGTATTTACTACTAATTATGTTTCTTGCCCTAGAATAGCATATTGCTATTATGAAGATAAATTTATTTTTGATTTAGGTATTGATGGTATCTCTTGCTTTTTATCTAATTATTTCCCTAATGATATGTTTCAAGAAGTTACAGATAAACCATATTGTCTTTTTAAAGAAAGTGTTAAGATTGATTACACTTACAAACATATTAATTTTATAGAGAATTGAAGTAAGGTAATAGTTCATAAAGATGGTACTTTTGAAAAAGAAGATTACCCATTAAAACCTTATTCAATAGAGTTAAAAGATGCTTATGACTTAGTACATAAATTATTAATTAAATATAAATTAGGTGTTCAATTATTAATTGATAAAAATAAATTTGTACCTACTTTAACTGGTGGTGTTGATACAAGATGTCTTTCAGCATTATGAAGAGATAAAGGAATAGATACTTTTTATACAAAAGAGGTTAAGCAAGATGGTAAGAATAATGTTGAGTTAGGGTTAGCAGATTATAAGTGTGCACTTGAAGTCGCTGATAGATTAAATATTCATAAACATATCAATGATAAAAGAGGCTATGTAACTATGTCAGGTATGTATACTGAGGCTACAAGAGGTATGTATGAAATGGATATTAATGATGATAGATTTATTTATAAATTTATTCAACATCAAGTAAGAAAAAATACTACGTTATTACCTTTTGCAGATGATTTATTCTTACAAATAAAACAACCAAGAAAAAATGTATTTAGGTGTGTGTTATCTTTACTACTATGTCCTGATTTAATGGACTTAGAATATGTAGGAACTAAAAAGACATTTGAAAAATATAACAATAAACCATATACTTTTTATGAAGAATATGGTGATTATATAGATGATGCCAAAGCAATAATAGAATATTGAGGTAAAGATAAGTGTGATAATATTCTAAATGATAACTATTAATGTAAGGGGAATATTATGGGAATATTGAAGATTGAACAAGGAACAGAATTTGATTTTAATATTAAATGGAGATTAACTAATTGTTGTAATTTTAAATGTTCTTATTGTGCTAGGAAAAATAAAAGACAAAATACAAGTGATATAAATACAGACCAAAAAATAATAGAAGGTGCTATTGGAGATGTTGCTAGGTTAATAGTGTCAAACAATAAACCAACTAAATTAAGTTTAATAGGTGGGGAAGTAACTCTATTAGATTTACCTAAGATATTAAGTAAATTATTTAGTTTAACTAATCATTTAATTAAAAAGATATTTATTGTTACTAATTTTAGTAGAGAATATACTTATTTTAATAACCTTATTGATATTTGTAAAGATAATGGAACGATATTAAGTTTAACTTGTAGTTGACATAATGAGTTTATTTCTCTTGATACTTTTGTAGATAAATATAATAAGTTAAATAAAAATAGTTATTTACAAATTAAATTTGAAACTGTATGTACTGAAACAAATAAAGACAAAGTAAACAAATTTATAAACGTATGTAAAGATATAGGTGTTGATTATTCTGTTGATGCTGATTTAACTAACCCAAATGTAAATAATTTAATGATAACTAGTAATAAAACTAGTAGATGTAAAATAACAAAAGATGATGGCTCAATAGTTTATTGTAACAATATTAGTGAGTTACTTAAAAATTTTGGTGATTGAAATACTAGAATTATTCCATTAAAAGATTATTATTGTTCTCTTGATTATACTTATGTATATATTGAGCAAGATAAACACGTTGGGTATAATAATACTTTAAAAACTTGTAAATATAAAGAGCCATTAAAAAGTTTTATCATTAGGAAAGAACCTATAATTTGTCCTAAAGGTTGTTCTTTATGTGGTAATATGTCAGTATCAAAAAACAAAGAAGATTTAATTAAATAGTTGTATAATAAAATGGGTAATTATATGCCCATTTTTATGCTTAATTATATAAGGGGGTTATTCCTATGAAGACAGTTACTGAAGATATAAAAATAAATGATACATTAAATCCTGACCTATGGGAGAATAATGAGTTAAAAGAAGAAGTTAAAGAAAAACTATTAGACATAGTAGATAACTTCCTAGATATATTAAAAGAAGATAAAGTAAATATAGATGTAGTAGATGTAAGATTTTTAGGTAGTAATGCTAACTATAATTACACAGATAAATCAGATATAGATTTACATATAGTAGCAGATTTTTCATCTACACCTTGTGAACAGAATGTAATGCCACAACTATACAATGCTTATAAATCAATCTTTAATTCAAAATATAATATAAGCATATATGGGCACGATGTAGAAATATATGTAGAAGATGTAAATCAACCTGCTAAGTCTAATGGTGTTTATTCATTATATACAGGTTGAATTAAAGAACCTAATAAATCAACTATTCCTAATATAGATTGAGAAGAATTTGAGAAACAATTTGATGAATGAGAAGATAGATACTTTGACATAGTTGGTGAGCACAGTAGTGAGTTTGAAAAACAAACTGAACCTAACATAAATGAAGATGTCAATACAAAGTTACAAAATGATTTCAAAGGTGAAACTATAAGATTATATACAATTCAAGATAAATATGTACTAGATAAATTGAGAAAAGGTGAGGTATATACATCTAACCCAAATAGCATCACTTTCAGTGGTTATAAAAAACAATATAGATACTTAAGTGATATGTATGGGTTTAAAAACTATCCTATATTTTTAGCAGATGAAAAATCAAAAAGAATAATAGAGGCTAGTGGAATTACACCTGGTGGGTCTAAAGTTATGCTAACTCTAGATGTTCCTAAATCAAAAGTACATAAACATTTTTATTATACTTGGTCTGATTTCTTATATTTTACTGACCCACTAACTAAAGATATGGAAAAGTATATAGTAGATTGCATTAACAATGATTATCCAGTTGATTGGTCTTTCCAAAGAAAATATAATGAAGATGATGATGAATATGTATTAGGAATAGTTAAGAATGATATTCAATTACTAAAACAAGAGAAGACTGAATCAGATGGTAGTGATACTCAATATGTAATAGATTATATCGACCCAAGTTGGTTAGTAGATACTACAAGTGAGTTAGAAGAAGGGTATGGTTATAAATGAAAGCCTAATAAAGCACAAGCACAAGAGTTCGCACAAAAGATGAAAGAAATATCAGACTTTTGTAGAGTAAATAATATTCATCAATCATCAAGTGGTGATAGTTATTACTTTGAATTAAATGGTAAAAATTATAGAGTAAGTAATCATAGTGTAGAAGCAAGTAATCAAAATAGTGGTGGTCAATGACATAAAGAAGGTAGAGAGAAAGACACTACATATATTCACGCTAGTAAAACTAGAATAATGGATATTTATAATGCTTTAAAACAAGGTAAGAAACTTGATGGTAGAGGCAATGTAATTAATGAAAATCTTATAAATCATTTAGATACAGATATATTAGATATTATTAAAGATAATAAAGAACCTGAAGATTATATAAATGGTGGTGGAATTAAATGCTCAAAGTCTGCAGGATATAATTTATTAAAAGCATACAATGATAAAGATACTAAAGATATTAAATTATATGTAGGTGGTTTATCACCAAAAGAAAATGATAAGCCAGATAAATTTATCATTCATATGTGAATTGAAGTGGATGGTAAAACATATGCTACTCACGAGGAAAATAGTTATAGGGTTGCTAAAGAATATTTACAAATAGATAAATCAAAAGATTTATACTCACAAGTATATAACTTCTTAAATAAAGATGGGTTGAGAGAAGACCTATCACAAGAAGTAGATAGTGAAGGAAATCAACTAACACCAGAACAAGTAGAGTTCTTTAAGAATAGTAAGGTAAGAGATGATAAGGGTAGACTATTAGTTTGTTACAATGGGCAACCTGAAAATTATGGTGATGTATACAAAACCTTAAAGACAAGTTCAGTTATATCAGGTGGACAAGTAAAAAACCCTAATAAATTTGGATTTTTCTTTTCCAATAGTTATGATTATGCATCTACCTATACGAATAATTCTCCAAGTGGCATTGTTAAAGAGTGTTATTTAAATATAGACAGGATATTAGATTTAAGGAAGTTGTCTAATGTGACAACTGAAAGAAAATTTGTAGATTTCCTTAATAAACAAGGAGCACATATTTTGTGGACTTGCTCCAGAAAACCTACTCAAATATGAGAGTTTTTTGATGATGAACAAGGTCAACAATTCAAAAGAATTATAATGGGATTGAACTATAATGGAATTGTATTTCAAGAATCTGATTATGATACTTATGTAGCATTTAACTCTAATCAAATAAAATCAATAGACAATAAGAACCCTAGTGACAGTAATAATATAAATGAAGACCTACAACAAGAAGTAGATAGTGAAGGAAACCCATTAACACCAGAACAAGTAAAGTTCTTTAAGAACAGTAAAGTAAGAGATGATAAAGGTAGATTGTTGGTATGCTATCACGGAACTGATGCTGAGTTTGATGTTTTTGATAAAAATAAAATAGGCAATAATACTCATAACTATGGTTTTTATGGCAAAGGATTTTATTTTAGTAACTCATCAAATTATGCTAGGGAATATTCAAAAGAAGGTAAAACAAAAGCATATTACTTAAATATTTCAAACCCATTCTATTGGAACAATTATAGAACTTTAGATGATTTTAATGAGATTAAACAAAAATTAAATTTAGATAATGAAATTACTTTTACTGATGGTTATAGCCCATTTGCAATAAATATTATTCAAGATAAAGAAAGTGCTAATAAATTCACACAATCATTAATAAGAAACAATTATAATGGTGTAATTTTTAATTATGGTGATGATTTACTTGAGATAGTTGCTTTCTACCCTAATCAAATTAAATCAATAGATAACAAGAACCCTAGTAATAGTGATAATATAAATGAAGATTTACAAGAAGATTTAGAACTAACAAAGAATGTTCAAAAACTAATAAATGAACTAAAAGAATACAACATTGAATTAGTTGGTGGTAAAGAATTATATGATGATTATTCTTTAATATTAAGAAGTAAAGATAATAACGTAACTAGAAAAATAAAAGTTGCAAAAGATATAAAGACCATTAAAAGTTATTGTAAATATTTAAAAGATTATTTTAATAGTATAAATGAAGATTATGATTACGATAAAGTCTATCAAATAAAAGAACTATATAAAAAAGCATATGATGAATTAATAGATAACTCAACAAGATTATATAGATATAGAGAATGAGCAAGTAATTCTAATAATGACTATAAAGAATATATTTATAATGATTTAAAGAACAATAAAAAAGATAGTGCTTTAAACCTATGATATAATCATTATAGACTAATGACAGGTAATTATGATTTATCTTATGAAGATTTCTTAAATACACCTATAACTTTATATAGAGCAACTAATGTAAAAGAAGATGAAAATAGTAATAACCCATTCTTTAGTTATGCTCAAGATAAACGTAGTGCAGAAAGATTTTTAAGTCAAGTTCAAAACCTATATGGAAATAGGTCAGGTAAGATAAAAGAACTACAAATTAAACCTAAAGATACATTAGGTATGCTACCAAGTGATGAGAATGAAATAATAGTTCCTAACAATTCATATCAAAAAAGAATCTCTAATATAGAGAACATTGTTAATGAAGTAATTGACTATGCAAATAAAAATAATGTAGAATTACCTTACGATAGAGATGAACTATTAGACATATTTAAAAAAGAAGGTAGAGATACTGAAAATTTTAGAAAACATATGTTTGATTGAATTGATAAGAGAAAAGGCAAACTAAAAGAGTCAAAGTTAAAAGAAAATAATGATTATGGTTATCACGCAGGTGATTTAGGTAAGAGTGAAGGTAGACAACGACAAACTGGTGGTCGTGGAACAGGACACTTTGGTACAGGAACTTACTTTGTAGGAAATCCAGATAAAATAAAAGGTTATAATGATTATCAATATGGTAAAGGTAAAGCACCACACCACATTGTAGATTTTTCTAGTTATAACCTATACAAGCCTAGTAATAATTATTATGGACATAAACTACACGATACTTTAAAGTTATTAAATGATGGCTATAAATATTTTACTACACATAAAGATGACTTAGAGTGATTTAAGTCGCATAATATAAGTGCAAGTAAAAGTGGTGAATTTGAAGGTAAAGATATACCTGAAATAGTAGAACACTTAAATAATCTTATAGGTGAATATGACCCAATAAAATTACCTAAAGATATTAATTACAATACTATTGACCAAGAAGAAGATGAAGTATGAGATAAATATTATGATGAGTTAAAGCCACAATATAAAGATAAAGGCACTGGTGAGTTCTTTGATGCAATAGATGATAAGGTTAAAGAAAACCCTAAGTTTGTTGAATATCACAATTTAATTAAGATAATTAGAGAAGCAATAGAAGAAGAACTAGATAATGGAACATTTGATGGACTTAATGATTATACTAATCTAGTAGACAAGTTATACAATGCCTTAGAGGGTAGACACTCAAAAGAAGAAATACAAAACGCTTTAAATGAAGTAAATGATAATTTATATTCTAAAGTAGGGGATAGTTTATCTACTATATTTATGAAAGCCTTAGGATATGAAGGTGTTGATACAAGACATTTACAAGATGATGATGAGTGAGAAGGTCTTGATAATGTAACTTTTGGTAGTGTTATTTATGACTTAAAACCAGATACTATTGTAGAAAACAATATATAACAAACAGAAATGCCCTTATTTTTGATTTTTATTATAAAGATGAGTAAACTATCACATAACGAATAAAAATTGATTATAGGGCATTTAAATTAATTTCCTAATAATTTAAGTTACTACCTAATTTTATATGATTTTAGGTAGTAAAGTAGATAGAAAACGTTTTCATTAAAAAATTTTCAATTTACCCTATTGACAAGATTTTAAAAATTTGGTATACTATGCACATACTTTTCTTTTTGTAGGTTTTTCTTTTCAACTTGACTATACAATTAACTTTAATACTAAAGGATTTAATAAAGATGATTATAAGTGTTTATTTAACAATAGGTAAAACAACATTAGCAAAAGATAATCTAAAAATAGTAGATTTAGATAGTAAACCATTTAGTGAAATTAAATCAATATATAATGATTGATATAAGATATATGGTGATATTGCTTTAGACTTAGAACAACAAGGTTATATAGTTCTAGTTTCAACTAATTTTAAAGTAATTGAATATTTAAGTAATAAAGCACAAGATTTATTTGTAGTGTTATATTCTAATTCTTTACAAGAGTATGCTTTGAAAAAAGCAAAAGATAGACCAAATACTACATTAACTACTTTAAATGCTATAGAGAATAATTTTTATAAACATAATAATAAGATATTAAATTTATGTAGAGATAAAAAAATTAAATTTCATATTATAAATGATATAAACTATAATTTAAAAGACATAGTTGACAAAATAAAATAAATCTTGTATAATATAATGGAGTGGAAGGAAAACCAAGTTGACCACAAGTTAGATGAGAACTCCCATTAGTGTGAGAACCCTAAGTGGCAGGTAAACCAAAGAAGTTAGAAGGAAAACTAACAAATGTTCATCACGCAGGCTGTATGAACATTTAAAACCCGTGGGAATAGACACGTTAAACCTATTCCATTGGAGAAGGAAAACTCTGAAAAACCAAATATTGTTCCACCACCTGATACCATACTTAGTATGAGTGGACCAGTGAACATAAGTTCATTTTAAGTCGGAAAAGTCGGGGAACTCCAGAGAAGTACTCTGCAAGTGAGGGTTGAGCCTCACATAATGCTAAGTGGTAGATATGTAGCCTTGCATAAAACAATCCAAAATGGGTGAGATGAAAATCGGTAAGGAGCACCTACTATTATTAACAGCGAGAATGACGCTTAGAATATCATTCACTTGATAGTTTTAAGGGTTTGAATGTGAAATACCACGACCCTCACATCGCTGACCCATATGCGATTAATAAATGGTGGGGTTGTTAGGTTGAGAGTAAACTCAGGGTCGCACCCATAAATCTTGATGGCGACAGGTAAATCGTGTGGTTAAATGCGTAAAAGAATAACATAAGTTATTCCAATATTACTTATAAGTAATGTTGAGCCTTTAATTTTTATTAAAGTTAAAGCAACGTATTGCAACGTTGGGACTAGTTGTCGAGAAATTGGCAATAATATGTAGTTGGGCATATGTATAGGACTCCTCTTTTCGCATTACAAATACTCGAGTAGTAATGTCTTATGAGGTATTAAAACCAATAGTTGATATAAACGTAAAATATTCAAATATTTTCAAACGTTATAATCTGAGAAAGTTATCCCAAAGAAATAATGATATTAGGGTGAGATAACTAACTATTATAAATTAATAGGTGCAAAAGTTCAAATATTTTCTCTTTGAGTTTGAAATTGTCTTAGTTAAATGGATTTTGAGGAACAACCTATTAATTAAATTATTAACTTATTCTTGCAACTGTGTTGTTAGTGTAATAAGTAATAATAGTTTAGTCGGCAGAGAATCAGACTATAAAAGAAATCTAAGTACGTTCCACTAAAATATAAGAGAATGAGAGCATACAACTCGTGTCAACAACTCACAAAGTATGTATTTAAAAAGACTTCCTTGATTAAATTCAAGGCTATGCCTAAGACTAGAGATGGTCTTAGGTTCGTATTAAATACTTTATCTAGGTTCTAAGATTGGAATAAATATCTGGCTAAGATACCAAGACTACCTAGATTTATAATAAAAGGTTATAATTAAACATCATCAAGGAATACCCAACATTGCGTTGCGTGACTCCAGAACGGGAGAATAATAATAGGATTAGTCGCTGATAATGATGAACAGCGATTGACTCTTTCACCTCCACATAAGTGGTAACTAAAAGCAAAGATGTAAAACTAAAAATCACTCAGATGCTTGTAGTGATAGGTGTGATATAAAACAAGCAGACCTAAGAATAAACACCACAAGTTTTTATTAATTTTACTTGTAAGTCGTGGAAGACTTTAAACTCCTCCCTTTAGAATAAAATTAAAAGTATGCCAAACTACAATATCGTGAGATAGTAGAATTAGACAATCAACCGTAAGGTCTAATGGGTACTAGTGGAAAAACCCTGCGTTTCACTTTAATCTAATCTTAATGAGATTAAACGGGTATTATAAGAGGTTTACTGATGACAAGGGAAGCCTACTGCTTTTAAAGATGTGAGAAACACTTACTATTAAACTTTATTAGCACTGAGAGGTGAGTTGGTTTATAGGTGTACCAATAGTCAAAACACCTATATTTTTATTAATTATGGTGGGTGAATTAATATGAAAACATTACAAAATATTAAGGAATTAAATGATTTATTATTTAACTATTTAAATGAAGAATATTTTAAAAAGAGTAAGGCTAATTATTTATATATCACTAAAATAGATTGCATATATGATGCCGAAGGTTATGATGTTTGGAATTATGATATTTAT